>Ga0256406_1000364_pt1 | contig 84760 bp, 75 predicted proteins | sample RumenRJG_03DNA_FD_185986 | JGI IMG/M metagenome (GOLD analysis project Ga0256406, IMG submission 185986) | Bovine rumen microbial communities from Lethbridge, Alberta, Canada - RJG_03 | ecosystem: Host-associated > Mammals > Digestive system > Stomach > Rumen | place: Canada: Alberta | collected...
TTCGTGGAGCGGGTGATGTATTCTTTACCCGTATTCGCATCGACGAACACGACCGGTTGATAGTTAGGGTGGATACCTTCTTTCATTTTTAAACTTCCTGTGAAGTAGTTGATTTTGAGAGCCTAAATTTAGAAGAATTTGGCCATTTTGGCAAGGGAAATAGTATTTTTGGGAGTATGAAGACATTGTGGACGGCACTTTTTATTGGAATTCCAGCGATTTTCACCGCCTGCGGGAACGATGCACCCGTGGCTAAAATCATCGTGACGGACCAAAAGATGCCGCTTACCGAATGGCCCGACAGCGCCTACGTCGCAGGTCTCGACTCGATTCTCGCGTTGGAGCCCATCAAGAAGAACGCCGAGGCAGAAGCGAACATCAACATGAACGTTTTCGAAGCGCCCGTCTTCAAACTGCCAGGGTCGGTCACCGGCAAAAAAGAAGCATCCTCGAAGGCGAACCACGCAGGGAAGTCTGCGGGAGCAAAACAGGCTGCCGCCCCCAAGACAGACAATTCCGCCGAAGCATTTGCCGACAAATTTGCCACAGCACTTTCCAAGTTGCAGTCCGACCCGAGCAACGCTAGCTTATACAAAACGGTCACCGCCAACGAAGGCGACGACCTGTTCAAGTTGCTGAAGCGCACCTACGGAGCCGGAGTCCAAGGACTCCCCCGCTTCTACGTTCTCTCGGCCCTACAATCAGTAAACGCCGGCGTCGTGCTGGAGCACTTGAACGCCGGCGATAAAGTCAGGGTACCGAAGATTTAATTATTACAGCACGCCCTTGCTGCTGGGAATGCCCTTCACGTTGCGGCTCGGGGCAATCGCCATTGCGACCGCACGGGCAAACGCCTTGAAGATGCTTTCGAGGCAATGATGGTTGTCGTTGCCGTAGAAGAGTTCCACGTGCAAGTTCATGCGGGCGTTTTCGCAAAGGCTCTTGAAGAAGTGTTCGAACATCGAAGCTTCGATACCGCCAGCCATGGCCGCCGGGAGCTTCACGTTCCACACAAAACCGATACGGTTGCTAAAGTCGATGCACACGCGGCTCAAGGCTTCGTCCATCGGAACGAAGTAGAAACCGTAACGTTCGATTCCCTTCTTGTCGCCAAGGCATTCCACTAGCGCCTGGCCGAGCACAATCGCGATATCTTCCATGCTATGGTGCATATCGACATGCACATCGCCCTTGCAAGTCAAATCCAGGTGAATCCCTCCGTGAATTTGGAACAAGTTAAGCATGTGATCCAGGAATCCGTTGCCAGAGCTGATCTGCCCAGGCGTAGAATCATCCAGATTCAAGGACAACGTAATGTCGGTTTCGCCGGTCTTACGAGAAATCGTCGAACTGCGCATAAACAAGGACCTCAATTATTTAACGATACGGCCACCGAACACGCGGAAACGCGTCACACGGCCAAACTTCATTTCGGGAAGCGGAGTTTCGACTCCGTTCAGGTACATTTTAGCAATCGCCTTGGGTTCGCCGATGGTCACGCACAAAGTATCGTTCGTGTTGTACACCATCTTGACGCCCGCCTTAGAGATATTCGCTTCCTTAAGGAAGGAATTCGAATCTTCGTGGCGCTTGAGTCCCACCCAGGAAAGAGCTTCGCCCGAACCAACCAGCAAGAAATTTGTCTTCTTGGTCTTCGGAGCTTCTTCAACGGCAACAGAATCCTTCTTGGAATCCGAAGAAATGAAAATCGTTGCAGATGCAGGCAAATCAGACTTTTTCACCGCTTCGTCTACCACCGCCTGGCTCACCGTCGCATTGACATCAAAACGGTTTGCAGAGGAATCCTTGGCCACAGAATCGCTCACCACAGAATCGGCAGGAACCGCTTCGGCACCATCAGGAATTTCCTGAGTCATCGAATCTTCAACTACGGCAGGAACATTTTCAGAGGGCTGCTGTTCGCTCGCCTGCTTCGTCGTCAAAGATTCCAAATCAAGGAAGTGAGACGCAACTAGGAATGCCAGTACGAGAAGCACGAGCACCACGGGCACAACCAGGTTCTTTTTCTTGCTTTCGCCTTCATTGAGGGGAGCAAGCTTCTGGTCATTCGAGACGTCTTCAAAATCATTGTCAACAGGGGCACCGCTTTCGGCGACATAGGCCTTGAGCACCTGCTGCTGATTCAAATTCAACTTGTTGCAAATGGAATGCAGATAACCGCGAACGTACGCCGCTACCGGGAAAGCCTTCCAGTTACCCGCTTCAATGGACTTGATATAGGCGACAGACACCTTGGTCGCCGCAGAAAGTTCTTCAACACTCATGCCGCGTTCTTCGCGGACTCTTGCGATAAACGCACCCAACTTTTCGTCGGGGTTCTTCTCTGCCGGATTCGACATTATACCTCTACCTTCAAATCATTCAACATCTGGAGCATCCGTGCAACAGGGAGTCCTACGACGTTGTAATAACACCCCCGAATAGCCTTGATAAGCCTTGCGCCACCAGTCTGAATTCCGTAAGCGCCCGCCTTATCCATCGGGTCCCTAGAATTTACATAATTTTCAAGCTCCTGGTCGGAGCAGTTTCTAAAAATGACCTCTGTTTCCTCGCATTCCGCCTTGAGAATTTGCCCTCCATGAGCGATGGCGACACCGGTAATTACTTTGTGCGAACGATTGTTCAACTTTCGTAGCATCTCCAGCGCCTCCGCTTCGGAGTGAGGCTTTCCGAGGGGTTCGCCATCCAGAAACACGAGCGTATCAAAGCCGAGAACAATTTCTGCGGGCATCTTGCGCGAAACGGCAAGCGCCTTGATCGAAGCATTCTCTGTCGGAAAATCGAGGGGATTCGTCGAAGTCGGCTTTTCTTCTTCGTTCGAAACCACCACCTCAAAATCAACGCCAATCAACTGCAAAATTTCCTTGCGTCGCGGCGACCCACTCGCTAAAATTACTTTCGTTTTTCCCATCATAGCATCCTTTTTTTCTCAGAGGGAGCTTTCTGCGACCGACCTCACTGCTCAAAGCACCGCAGGTGCACCCTCATCGCTAATTCGTTTCCGTGCTACCCGCATTCAACTTGATGTCCGGCAAATCCCTCACGTAAATCGAGAAACTCCAGCCCGCGGCAGGCCCCGTAGGCGTCCAGCTAAAGTCAAGCTGCCAGCAATGCAGCGTACGGTTAAAGGTAAAGCTATGCGTCACGAAGCGGCCTTCGTTATAGTTGTAGCGAGTGCTATAAGTCATTTCCCAGTTGCGAGTCGGCTGCAGGCTCGCACTGATTCCCGTCGAATGCGTCACACGATCCTGGAACAAGTCCTTCGCTACGCGGGTACTGCTAAAGCTATAGCTATAGTCGAAGCCGAAGGTCCACTTAAGCATTTCGTACTTACCCATCTGCGACGGAAGACCTCCGTTGAAATCGCCACTCCAACTAAAGCGTTTCGAAAAATCGTAGCCCCAGTAAATCAGTTCGGGCATCTGCACCTTGTTCGGCTCGTCCGTGAATTTATGGTAAACGCTATGACGAGTATTAATCGTAAACAGGTAATCGGGCAGAATCTGAAAACCGAACGAAGAGGTAATATCGGAGAACTGTAGGGAATCTGCCGCGAAGTTATACGAGACGTTATGGCGAGTGGTGAGCAAGCGACGAGTCCCATACTGGTCTTCAACCGCCTTCGCCGTATCGCCCTTCGTGGTATCGGCCGCATGCCCCACCACCTTCAGGTACTTAATGTCGAAATCATTATTGAGGCCAAAGCCCACCGTTTTCTGTTCAATCTGGTAAGGCGTTTGGCCCAACAGCGGATGCGGCGCAAATTTTTTCACCGTATCAATTTCAGGCGCATACGTATAGGACACGCTCGGCGAAAGCACATGTCGTGCCCCGGTAAACCGTCCGATTTCAGGGACCCAAATACCGTAAAGTTTTGTATCCGCCGTGATGCTGTAATTATGGTTGTAGGCCACCTGGCCATATTCATCGTGTTCAGGATCAAGGCTCATATAGCGCTTGCGGTACTTCAGCGAATCCTCGGGATTGATCCACCCCGTTCCCGTCCAGTACCCCGTAAAGCTTGCGCGCGGCGTAATGTTGATGACATCAAAAAGCGAACCCGAATAATCCAAGGAATACGTTCCCGTGTAACCCACATATTCAGCAGTCGTATCGACCGCATTCACCGAGTCACGCGCCCGCTTGGTGTAATAGTTGAAACGGTTGTTGAAGCTATAGTTGAACTTTTCCATGTAGCTGATAAACGAACCGTCCTCGTAGGCTTCCTCGTCCTCGTCGACCTCGAAGGTAAAAAGCTGACCGCTCATACGGTACTGGATATCAGGAATTTCGCGTTCCATCATGTCGGTCACCAGGTTGTGGCTCTGACGAGCCTTAATCGTCAGGCTCTTGTTAGTACCGAACTTTCCCGAATAAGTCAGCTGAGCGTTCGCCTGCTGGTTCAGGATGGTTTCCGCATCAAGCGCCTTGTCCTTACGGATACTCTGGCTCGAAACGAACGAGCCCGAACCGCTCAAGGTCTGCTTGCCGTCGGGAGTCAAGTTTTGGTTATGCGTAAAGCGGATGTCGTACCCACTATTTCCCAAATCAAACTCTTCAAGATACGCCGTATAGGAGAGGTTTCCATCGAGCACGTAGCGTTTCTTGTAGCGGACTTCACCCGTGAGTGTCGAACGTTCAAAGCGAGCTTCGTCACCTTCAATAATGTCACCCTTGACCGTCGCATCCCAGTAGTCGTTCGGTGCATAATAGAAGCCGATATTACTCATGTAGTAACCCTGCTTCTGGTCACCACCGAACTTAGGCGTCAAAAGACCCGACTTGCGCCCGCTCTTCAAGGGAGCAACAATCATCGGGAGCACCGCCACGGGCACATCGGCAATATTCAACACCACCGGACGCGCGGTAATGGTTTCCTTGGGCTTCACCACCATACGGCGACCATAGAAATAAAAGTGCTGGTGCGTCGAGTCGTTACAAGTACTAAAGTCACCGCGCGCGATTTGGATTCGCTGGTCCGGAAGCCTGCGCACTTCCATGCCGTTCAGCTGCTGGTTGTCCTGATAAGTGGTCGCATAATAGATTTCACCGATGCGACTTTTCATGTTGTACTTAAGACGCATGCCCGAAAGCGACGGATTCTTGGTTTCGCGAAGGACCGGATCACCGCTCGCCGCCAAGATGCTGTTCTCCTGATCGAACATAATCGTATCGGCATCCAGGGTCGCCGTGCGGTACTTGAGCTGAGCGCTATTGTTCAAGTTAAAGGTTGACTTGTCCACATCGTAAACGAGGTCCACCGCACGGTACTCGATCGTGTCGACACCAGTCGTATCATTCATCCAGTCGACCTCGGTCGTGTCCTCTTCTTCCTGCACCCGTTCTTCGAGTTCAAAGCGGGTCATCTCCTGGCCGAAGGCGGTCGGAGCGGCGATGGACACAATCCATAATGCCAAAAAGGCCCACAGAATACGATGGGTTCCAGATAAAATCACGTTGCGGCATAATGTAGCAAATAGGAAACCATTAAAAACAACAAAAAACACTTTGTTCCCTAAGAAAGAGCTTCTTGGAGGCCTCCAAAAGGGCATTTTTCCAACACCGTACCTATAAACGCAGCCAAATGACAGCATTTATAGGTACGGCGTTACTTTGTACAAACTCACCATGAGCATTGCGTCATCTTTTTTTACCTATAAACAGCTAAAGATTCCGGTTTTTATAGGTACAACATTTCATTTCCTTTACAATAGGGCTTACAAAGAGTTGTTAGTTTATTCAAAAATTCTAAAAATGTACCTATAAAACTCCGTGGTCAGACCGATTTATAGGTACACTTCGCCAAAAACAGGTCTTTTATTTTCCCAAAAGCCCCTCCAACAACACCATCCAAGCAGTTCGTACAAAAATGGGGCCCCCGACTTCGTCGGGAGCCTACATCAATAGCGACTTATCAGCAATTAAAGGCGATCAACTACTTCAGAACGGCATTCTTGCCAGAGACAGAGCCGTTGTGGTCAATACGAACAAGGTAGCGGCCGCTCGGGACATTTTCACCGTTCCAGCGGAGCGTGTTGAAGCCCGGCTGGGCGTTGTCGGCGCGGAGGGTAGCCACTTCAGCACCATCGGAGTTCAGGATTGTAATGACAGCATTGCCTGCAGAAGACAGGTTGAAGCTGATGGACTTGCGGTTGAAGCCCTTCAGCGAAGAAGAGGCAGGCTTATTCAGCTGCTTGCTCGCCTTGGGAGCGAATTCATTCGCGCGTTCCACATAAATGCCGTTCAGGTTCGCAGCATTCACGTTCTTGTCGGTAGCGACCAGCGAGCCCTGCTGGAGCACAGCGACGAGCTGCTTGCTATTGCCTTCAGTTGCGGAAGCATAGGTTTCAAGTTCCTGGGCATTGAACTCGGACTTCTTGTACCAGGATTCCACCTTTTCGCTTTCCAGATCCTTCACGGTAATCTGGGCGCGGCGGATGACCGTCGTGTAAGATTCACCTTCGCTCGTATAGGTAATTTCGAGCGGCTTGTTCACCTGACCGCGGAGCATGGACTTGGACTGTTCGATGTCGTTGCCCTTGAGGCTCACACCGTCGACGGCAGTAATCACGTCGCCGGCCTGAAGTTTGGTTTCGGCTGCGGGAGTGCCCGGAATAACTTCCGCCACCTTGACACCGTCGCGAGTCTGGTAAATTGTCACGCCGATACCGCCGAACTCTTCGTCAGCCATAATCGGAGCCGCAAGCATCGCTGCAACAAGAGAAGCCTTGATAAACTTGTTCATAAATTCTCCTTGAAAATCCATTCAACCTAAATATATATTATTTAATCGTTTCGGCAACTCCATTTGTCAAGAAAACATTCCAAAAAGCCGAACCCTTGACAAAAACGCCAAAATTTACTATATATGGGGTATGGTCGCGCACCGAAATTGCGCATTTATCAAATTTCAATAAAAAAATTTTCCATAAAATTCTTTGAGCCCCACGAAAAAATTTTTGGGGATATTGTACCCTCTCGAAACCGGGTATGAGTTTCCAAAATTTTTTTCAAAAAAAAGGTAACTCATGAATAAGAAAAACTATTTCCAAAACATCGCCCAACAACTCAACCGCAAAGTGACCCCCGCAGAAAGCGAGGGGCCGAGTTTCGCTCTGCTCAAAATCATGGAGTATTGGGTCCGTTTTTTGCAGGCGGATTCCGACTATCTGAATATCGAGCCGATCGTCACTCTTATGAATTTTGAGACGCAGACCGAACTCGTCTACGCTCTCGCCAAGATCGAAGAGGAAAATCTGCGATTACCCGCCGCCGTCGCATCCAGGGTAAATTACTGCGGTCCCCACGGTCGTCAGTTTTTAAAGAAGTACCCGAATGCGGACTATCACTTCGAGGTGAAGCACTGCATCAACAACATTAAGAATCTCACCCACGACGTATTCTCGGAAGCAGAATGGAAAAAATTCAAGAACACCGTCATTCCGCTGTTCCTGAAGTTCGCATGGAACGAGCTCAACAAGGGTGTCGCCGAAAACGACGCCACAATGGCACGAATCGAGAAATTGCAGAATTTGTCTCACCTGCAGGATGACGAAATCGAGGTCATCCTGTATCTCTGGCTGCAGGAATACGACGAAATGGACGTTTCCTCTAAAAAGAAGGGCCCCTCCACGGGAAACCGCAGCCGCTATATGGAAAAGGACTTCGATTTGATTTCTGTCGCGACCGGACTCTCCAAACAAAGCGTAGCGGACATGCTCAACAGCGATTCTCTACTCTCAAAGCTCGGTCTCATTAACGAAGAAGTCGATCTCGAACGCGACATCATTTTCCATTTGAATGGACAAAGCGAAATCACTAGGATTAGCAACGTCGAAATGGCCGAAGCCCCCAAGATTCCGTTCAAGACACTCGCCAAGGACCGCCCCGAAGCAGAAACACTCGTGTATCTGCTCAAGAATCACGACTACAAGAAGCCACTCAACATTCTATTCTACGGTCGTGCAGGTACAGGAAAATCGGAACTCGCGAAGGCGCTCGCCCAGGAAGTCGGGCTTCCGATGTATGTCACCAAGACAAGCGACAAGAGCGAACGTTACGGAAACGATCTCACCAATCTTTCCGACACCATACTCCGTCGCCGTGTGCGCGCTATCCGTTTCATTGCCATCAACAACGAAAATGCGAAAACCATCATCTTGGTCGACGAAGCGGACCAGATGCTGAACAGTTTCGAAAAGGGCGCGCTCAATATGCTCATGGAAGACGTCCACACCCCGATCATCTGGATTTCAAACTCCATGGACCATGTCGAAGAAAGTACCTGTCGCCGTTTTGACTATTCGATGGAATTCCAGAATTTCACGGCAGATAAGCGCGCCGTACAGTTGCAATCGGTGCTGGAAACATTCCATGTTCCCCATCTGATCAGCGAAGAAGAAGTGAAGTCCATTGCCGCGGAATACCCCGTGACCGTAGGCGGCTACACCAAGGCCGTCCAGAACGCCATTCCCGCGGCAAAGCAGAAAAAAGTCAATCCCGTAGACATTATCCGCAGGACGCTCGACGCCCACGCCAATCTGCTGAACATCTCCTGCGACAACACCCGCGACAAGACAACACACGCCCCCGCATACACACTCTCCGGACTCAACATAGACCAGAATATCACTGACATCTTGGAAATCGCCACAAATTTCAACGGAATCTGGGACCATCTCGACGGGAGTTCCGCCGCACAGTCGCTCAACATTCTCCTGTATGGCGCTCCGGGTACCGGCAAGACCGAATTCGTACGGTATCTCGCCCGCAGTCTGAACAGGAATCTGGTCATCAAGCGAGCAAGCGATTTGCTCGGAAAGTACGTCGGCGAAACCGAAGCAAACATCAAGGCGGCATTCAGCGAAGCCGAAGAGAGCAAGGCAATACTCTTCTTCGACGAAGCGGACAGTTTTCTCAGCGACCGCAACAATGCCGAGCGCAATTTCGAAGTGCAGCAGGTGAACGAACTGCTGACGCAAATGGAAAATTTCAACGGCATTTTCATTGCCGCGACAAATTTCAACGAACGTCTCGATAACGCATCCCGTCGCCGGTTCGCCATCAAGGTCAAGTTCGACTATCTCACCCGCGAAGGCATCGAAACTGTTTGGGATTCATTCTTCCCGAAGCTCGAATGCCCCGAGCACGTCAAGCGCATGACGGCTCTCGCTCCGGGCGACTTCGGCGCCGTATACAACCAGTTGCGTTACATGCCCGCACACAGGCTCTCCGCCGACTGCATCGCAAAAGCTCTCGAACGTGAAATCGAAGCGAAGGAAGGTATCGAAAATAAGAGAAGGATGGGATTTTAAAAATGTTCGGACATAGCACAAAAGCCGCCGGCATTTTCGCCGACGGCTTTTTTCGTATTCCAATTTCACCCGCAACTTGTGCGAGCATCATCCTTTAATATGGCTGATTTTTTCTTCAGTTCGAAGTCCCTGGTAATCGCCATCGAACTTTTTGCCACCCACATTCTTCTTGGAGAAAAAGACCGAATCGTTTCGGTTCATTTCAGCCATATCGCTCGTGTGATACCCCTGAAGAGCGGAATCATGCTGCAATACATACTCCACCTTCTCCTGATAAGTATACATATTCGTAAACTTTTCCGGATTACACAGATGCAGAAGCCCATTGCGAACCTGCGCCGATGAATCTTTCCTGACTTTCAGAACGAAATTGACCAAGGCCGCTTTCACTTCGGCCAACGTATTGAACTTCGGGCGTTTCGGCCAAGACAAGATACGTTCAAAAGTGGAATAAATCAACTTCAAGTCCTTCCGCATTCCAAGCACCTGAACTTTCCACAACCCCATATCAGGGAAGATCGGAGCTTCAAGCGCCATCAACTTTCCATACGGACCACAACCGACAGCAACATTATTCGCCCCTAAAGACCAAAGCCAATAAAGATGGAACGCAATCATCAAATAGACCTTATTCTTTTCGATGAACGAATTATGCCATTCCTGATAGGCCGTCAACTTTTCCGGATACTGCGCAGCAAGCTTCTCATACTCCTTCAGACGGGAGCCGTGGCGCTCCATGTATTCGTTATACCTCTTTTCAAAATTTTCCATACGAACCCGACTCTTTTCATCGCGTTCCTTGACTTCCTGCTCATATTTCAGCATTTTCGCCTGGTATTCTTCGTCCGTATCCTTCTTTTTGCGCTTGGGAACCTTGATTTCCTTATAGTCCCCCGGCCTTTCCGGCGGATTCAAATCTCTCGGCTTAGTCGGCTCCTCCGGCTTTTCAAGCAACGGTTCGTCCAGAAATTCGTACACAGAGGCAACCGGTTGCCCCAAGATCAACTCCGAAAAAGACGGAAGCGAGGCACCATCGTCAGTATTCAAAGCTTCAAATTCAACAGAGCCATCGTCATGTTCAATGGGCGGTTTCGAGAAGTCAATCAGACGATCTTCCAAAATGGTCTTCGACAAAAAAGCATCGAACAGCTTATAAACCATCTCCTGCCCCGGAACAGCAAATCGTCCCAACATTTTAGCATTAATATTGTTTGAATCGTCCATTTTGACCTCTCATTTGAAACATATATAATTTTTTCGAGAAAAAACAAGAGAAAAAAGGGGCGGCTACCCCATATCAACTCCGCAGAGTCGATCCATAATGTAACGGATTTTGTCCTCGGTACGCTCCGCACGGTAGACAATATTTTCGTCCGCGCGACCAATGCGCTTAGAATAGTAGACACTATCCTGTTCCTGCAGCATACTGAATTCGCTCGACTTATAATAGCGCAGCAACGAAGAATGATGCTCAATCCATTCCATTTTCATTTCGTAATCATAGATATTGATATACTTGTCAGGATCGCACAGATGCAGCATGCCGTTTCGAACCGGAGCATTCAAATCAATTCGCGTTTTGAAGACGAAGTCAACCATAGCGGACTTGATTTCGTCTACACTCTTGAATTCCGGCTTATTCGGCCAAGTCATAAAACGATGCAGAATAGAATAGACCAGCAACAGCTCCTTTTTCAGGCCCATCGCAGAAATATGGGCATACCACAGACCGTCCTCCAGATTATAGCCATTCAGAGCGCCCGTCCAATCCTCCTTGATATCGGCATACTTGCCGAACTTACCGCAAGACGTCTTGACCCCGGACATTCCCAGAGACCACAGCCAGTGCAGATGAGCGACCAAAACGAGCTCTCCCTTATGAGCGGCCTTCCAATCGGCATTCTTGAGAAGTTCCCTCAGAACGGCTGCTGGAGCATTGATGATATACTCGACGCACTTTTTATAGTCGCCATCGCCCTTTTTACCGCAGAGCAGTTCCGAAAACAAAATCGGCTGACCGTTTTCGTCTTCGAGCGTAGCGAACTCAACCTGACCATAGTAGTCAACAGCATATTTCGAGAAATCTATAGCCTTACCTTCGAGAATGGTCTTTGCAATAAACGCATCGAACAGGTTGTAGACGACTTCCCTGTCTTCGTCGAAGAAGCGCTGAAAAGAACGGTTGATAGTGGTGTTTGTCATTTCCATAATGGATCTCCTTAAAAAAACTTTTTTTGAAAAAAAATTTTGAGAATTTTAAGGGGTTTTGAGTAGATATAGTGGTAAAACCCCGAAATTTTCAAATTTCAGATAAATTAAAAAGCGGAAATTTTTATTAAAAAATTAAAATACCAAACCCATAAGCTAGATAAATATAGTAAAAATTGCCATATTTGTAAAGGGGGCTAATTGTCAGGAATTGTCATTTAGACAAAATCTCCATTTATAACGATATAGAAAAAAAATGGAGATTATTATGGATTCATGTACAGTCATTTTTTCTAACATGGGCGACACAGACACTCTGGTTCTCAAGCACATCTGGGAAGGCCTCCCGAATGTGAAAGTCGTTGAGGTCAACAACCACAACGGTCCCTGGGCCAAAAAAGTAGATTCCGCCATTCTCGCCGAAAAAGACACACTTATATTATGTGGCCACGGCTACCCCAGCGGACTTCTGTCGCCGCAAATGCACGGCGAACAGTTTCTCGTTTCCGAAAGGAACGTACGCTACATCAAGGCGAAACGCGTCATCGGAATCTGGTGTTACGCATCGTCTTTCGCCAGGAGCGTCAACCTGAACGGATTTTTCTCGTCAATGTTCATCAGCAACCCCATCGAGGCGCACATCAACGACTGCACCCGCTCCGACGCGGCAACCATCACCCGCGAAGAAATTCTGTTCGGCCAGCGCCTGAACCAACTCATCGCAAGCGACACTCCCATGAGCGAATGGAAGGACAAGCTGATCGAACAGGCCGATATGAACATCGATATCGTGAAGTTCAATTACAAGGGACTGACATACTTGGGGTAAAACACCCCTGCAACATTCCGGCCTAAACAGCCAGAATAAAAAAAAGCCCGCTGGAATGAACGCCAGCGGGTTTATAGTATTATATATAGTGTATATTATTTTTCCTTATACCAGGGCGGAAGGCGATTTTCTTTTTCTAAAGGAGTATCTGCAAACATATGGGTCATATCAACATCCTCAGCCACATTCCACCGACTGACGTCGCCACTGAATTCAGATTGGCCAAACATTAGAAACATCTTTAAAACCTTTGACACGTCCCAGTTGCTAATATCGCCATTAAAACGAGATAATGAGAACATGGCTTCCATATTCGTTACATTTGACACATCCCATTTATCAATTTTTCCATTAAATCCACATTTGTAAAATAAACTCGACATATCCGTCACGTGCGATACATCTATAAAGTTCAAATCACAATTAGGACCATTTTCTTTTATAGCCTTTTCTATGAGTTCCTTTAGATGCTCCTTATCCTTGGCGACAACTTTTGTAAGTTCAGCAACAAGCTGATCCAACATTTTATGCACATACTTCTTTAGAGGAGCGTACCACATATCAACCTGTTCTATATACACATCGTTCATTTCAGCTTCATAAGCACCATACATATAACGCGGATCCGTATTCCTATGGATAACGACATCCACATTTTCTTTCCGCTTCATTCCCAATACGAATGCGTCGTCGAGTTGCTGCAGCAAGTACTCATCCATCTGGCTAAATACGAATTTCAACGCAGAAACAAACAATTCCTTCTCGTCATCCAAGGGCATCAAACCGAACCATTTCAAAACATCAACAAGCTGACCTTGCGATTGCACATTGCATATATGCTTATACAAGGTACACCCCACCTCAAACCACTCATTGTTGTTTTTATAAAACAAAGGCATTAAGTCATGTATCCACAAAGACGGATCCTTGTATCCAGGATTCCTCAAGAAGGTTCCCACAAACAACTGATACAACAGTGCACACGAAAAGAACAATGTGTGTCCGGCATCGTCCTCATTTTCCGTCATTCGGAGCACCTTATTTTTTTCATTGTTTGGCAATGAATTCGGATCATCAATCCAATTCGGATACATAATTTCAAACTCAACATACTTGCGGACATCCTGCGCAAACTTGTTGAAGAAATAATTGTCGAAATCATTCGTGTAAAGAATCATCCTTCGCTCCTTATTATTGAAACTGTCGTTATCCCAGGGCAAGTTACCCAGGATAAGCCCTTTTGAGTATATATACTTTTTTTAGAAAATACGTCAACCTAAACACCGCCGAACATATTCTCTTTATCTATAACATTTGACATATCCCATTTGCTGATGTCGCCTTTGAATTGGGAGTATGCAAACATATTTTCCATATTCCACACACTGGACACATTCCATTTGCTGATATCGCCATTAAATTGAGATTCAGCAAACATATAGCTCATATTCCCCACATTCGATACATTCCACTGACTTATGTCGCCATTGAAAACTGAATTCCGAAACATATAGCTCATATTAATCACACTAGACACATCCCATTTGCTGATGTCGCCGTTAAATTGAGATTCGGTAAACATACTTTCCATACACTCCACGTTCGACACATTCCATTTGCTGATGTCACCGTTGAATTGGGAGTATGCAAACATATTATGCATATTCTCCACATGCGACACATTCCAATGACTGATGTCGCTATTGAACACAGAACCAGAAAACATATAGCTCATATCCGTCACACTGGACACATCCCAGTGGCTAATGTCGCCATTAAACAGAGACCCATAAAACATATCGCTCATATCCGTCACATTGGACACATCCCAGTGGCTAATGTCACCGTTGAACCGAGAACTAGAAATCATCCCGCACATATTCTCCACATGAGACACATCCCAGTGGCTAATGTCGCCGTTGAATTGAGATCTGCAAAACATAAAACTCATATTTATCACATTCGACACATCCCAACAACTTACATCTCCATCAAATTGAGACTCATAAAACATTTCGGTCATATCCTCCACTTGTGACACATTCCACTCGCTAATGTCTCCATTAAATTGAGAGTTAGAAAACATATGGTTCATATTCTTCACATGCGACACATTCCAATGGCTGATGTCGCCATTGAACAGAGAATCAGAAAACATATAGCTCATATCCTCCACTTGCGACACATTCCAACGGCTAACGTCATTGTTGAATTGAGCTTCGTAAAACATCCAGCTCATATCCTTCACTTGCGACACATCCCAATGGCTAATATTTCCGTTGAATTGAGATTCGTAAAACATAGTGTGCATATTCTCCACTTGTGAGACATTCCAATGGCTAATGTTTCCATTGAACTGAGACTCATAAAACATCCAGCTCATATCCTTCACCTGCGACACATCCCATTGACTAATGTCGCCATTAAACAATCTTCTATTTTGAGCTTTTCGTTGCTCTTCATCAAATTCTTCCTCCGGAATTTCATCACCCCAACTATCAAATGTTTGGAAACCGAACAATTTGTGCATATCCGTCACATGCGAAACGTCGATAAAATTCAAATCGCATTCGAGGCCATTTTCTTCAATAGCCTTGTCGATTAGTTCAATGAGATGTTCTCTATCGCGAGCGATGACTTTAACCATAGCGTCTCCTTTTTTGAAAAATTTTTTGAAAAAAAAGATTGAAATTTGGGGGATACAGTGAAAACTCAAAAAATTCTAAAATTTTTCTCAAACAAAAACCCACAATTTCTATTAAAATCTATTTCACCAAAGCCGAGTAAATATAGTAAAAAAAGCCCTCCTTGTAAAGGGGTGGGTACTGTCAATAAATGACACACTCTAGTTTGAGAAGGCCATCTGTTTCCAGTTGGGCATATTCGCATAACGCGCCTTGTACGCCTTGATGAACACTCGGAAATCTATCGCCTTGTTACGCATGCGACGATCGTTCAAGAATGTCGGCGAACTGATCCAGCGGAATACTTCCTTTTTCAATCCCGATTTCGAAATGTTCTTGCCGTTCGCATCGTAAATCTTGATTTCGGGGAGCAGATAGCGGATGCGAGTCAGCACCTCGTCGCGCGAAACCTTGATATCCACCAGGTCGCAGCGGGTCAGAAGCGCAGAATCCTTCGAGGCGAGTTCCTTGCGCGTCATATTCGAGACAAAGATGACACTCCCCTCAAACTGGAAATGATTCGGCACGCCAGCCTTTCCATTGTGAGCCCTGCTCCATTCCTTCAGACGGGCAAGCACCTCCTTGCGCGTCTCGCAATCGAACGTATCGACCATGTCGGCGCGTTTCGTATTCCAGGAAATCTCACGAGAGCGCCCCGAATCGAGCGCACCCTTGAGCACGGCGATCCCCTCCTTGCTAGAAAGCACCGAATCGCAGTCATCGAACACGCAAATTTTGTCGTAATTCTTAAAGAGGAATTCAAACATCGCGCTGGGCGTACACTTGCCCTTCATAATGACAAAATCCTTGTTTTTCTTGCCAAAATGCGAGAGAATCTTCTCGACCGAGAACGACTTACCGATACCGCCCGGACCAGTTACCAGAAGAGCGGGCGAAAGCCCCTTGCCCACCACCATCACATGGGCATTCAGCGTACTGAAAATCGGGAGAGCATCCGCAATCAGCTTTTTCTCCTCACGGTTCATCTTCACACTGTCATCAACATATTCCGGCAGGGGTTCGTCGAAATCGACTTCGGGCAAATCTTCGCTATCGTCATCGGGATCCACCGCGGAGGCTTCCCGCCCCTTCGCGGATGAACGCGAGCCAGATTTCGCGGCAGACTTCGCACCACCAACAGGACCTTCGAGCAGCTCAATATCCGTGAAATTAAAGGGCTCACCTTTTTTCTTCAAATCAAGATAAATCTTAATCAGTTTCTTGATTCGCGCCGTCGTGTAGCTATGAATTCCCGCTTCACGCAGGAATTTCAGCGTTCGATCCACAGAAACATTAGAGTGGTAACATTCAATTATCGCTTCCACGACCCCATATCGCTGACATTTGAAGGGTAGGCTCAATTCGTACGGTTCGTACACTCCATCGGAATGACGCACCGTGGGTTCCGCCAATTCAACATCACGCGCCTGGTGCGGCTCATCCTTTTGCTTCAAATCCTTATAGATTTTCAAAAGAGATATGATTCGTTCGCGATTGTAGCCGTGAACTTCGGAATCAATGAACGCATTTACCGTCTGCTGAATCGGATGGTTTCCATTATACATCTTAATAATAGCTTCAACCGGTTCATACTTCCCGCAATAATTTTCAAGACGCACCAGACCATCCGGCGCCGGCTTCGACGTTTCTTTCTTTCCGAACCACAGAAATCCCATTTTAACCTACCTTTTTAATTTTTGTGGGAGACAGGATACAATAAGCCCCTCCCATATTATCGCTAAACGGGAGGGGATTGTAAAAGCCCGATCAGGGCAAGCTAACTAATAATCTATAGTCTGAGTAATCCATTGACGGAAACACAGCGACCTATTCTCACTTTTAACGTCAATGAAATCAGAACAGCCGATTTCGATATGAGTTTTATTTTCGTCAGACGTTTTTGCCCTAACGACATCCCTGTTTATCGCGCCCGCCGGAACAACGACCAACCTGATTTTCCGTTCATCTGGATCGTTCAGAATGATATTCCATTCGTCCTGCAAGAACGAGAATTCAGAATTGATCCAGTAAACGTCCTTTCCTGCATTTCGCGACGCAAACGTAACGTTGCCTCCAACGTTGATACCATTTTGACGGAGCAATTCGATAGCTTCTTTTTTATTCATAGTGTTTGTCCTTTTTTGAAAAGAATTTTGAAGTAAAGAGATTGAATTTTAGGGTATATAAGGAAAAACTCAAAAAATCCTAAAATTTTTCTCTAACAAAAACCAACAATTTATATTAAACAATTAAAAAATCAAACTCATAAAAGCCGAACAAATATAGTAAAAAAAGCCATATTTGTCAAGGTCAGAAACTGACACTCCACACCACTCACAAAATAAAAGAAAGAATGGTTTTAGAAACGAAACCTGCGGAAGGACATACGGAAACGACGCTTGCGATCGGCAAACGCAGTGACTGCCTTGAGAATGTCAGATTTTTTGTTCTTGATATCACCATCCATCAATTTAGTGTAGATTTCAGCCTGTAATTCGCGGGCATATGTAGCGACATTTAGAGAAAACTCACGTTCAATGTTGGTTCCTGGATAATATTTAAAAATTTCGAGAATTTCAGAATAATAGCGAGAAAACCAACTGCAATCTTGCATGTTGTACATAGATACCTCTATGGAAAAATGTTGATTTTTATATGATGTTTAAATGAAAATGAGATATAAAGGGATAATAAAATAAAACCAAGGACTACAATCCTTCAAAAATTCCCTCAATCATCTATTTTTCAAAAAAGCCAAACAAATATAGTAAAAAAGACAATTTTTGTCAAGTCAGAAATTGACATCAAGAAAAGCCCCTGCATAGAGGAGCCTTACGTTTGCTAATTAAACAAGGTGGTAGAATCCCTATTTTCCAAGTGTCAGACAACGATTCGGTACATCCAGCAATTGTGTTTCATATTTACCTCATAAAAAAAATCCACCCATATTATCGCTAAATGGGTGGGAAATGTAAAAGGGCGGAGATTTTGTTTTTACCTAAAACGGTTTTTATATGCTTCTACAATTTCACGTGCCTCCGCACAAATCTTAATATAGTCTCCGTCTTGTTCAAAGACCTTGCCATAACTATTTCCGCCATCCGATTTCAAGGAAGCAATACTTCCCTTAAAATTTTGAAGACCTGCATTTGAGCATTTCTGTTCCACTTCACTCAAAAAAGCTTTGTTGTTATGACAAACGGAAAAGAAAGCCTTTAAAATCTTATGGACTTTTGAATCCGTTTTTGAAGCCCAACCTTCAATTCGATTTTGGACCTTATTATGATCAGCAGCATTTGCGTTTTGTTGAGCACCTCTCTGAGCACGTGGGCGTACAATTCTCGGCACTTGAGCAGGAGCAGCCACATTAATCGGCGAGGAAGAATACGTAAGATTTATTGTTTCATTGGTTGTAGCTCGTCTCGGCCGATCCACAGGCAATATCAAATCAACAAATTCTTGGTAATAATTTTTGTCTCCATCTTGATACAACTCAAGAAATTTTGACTTTATAAAAGAGAGCAACGGCTCATATTCGCCAATATCATTCGGTTTTCGCCCATCATTCGGCTGAAACATATTGTAAATACACCTAATATTAATATTCCCGATTTTCTTTGTCTTTGGCGCTTGAGGAGCCAAGAAATAATTCATCGGGTGAATAAATCTTAAAAAATGAGCTATAAGCCATTTTTTTGCGCGAACCTTTTGTGCATTATCAATAGTAAGATTCCTAATATAAATGCCATCTACATCATTCCACTGATTATGACGGCCACGTGAAAAAAGATTTCTCCCTGTCATATCTGATACACTTACAATGTCATTACTACTAAACTTAAATCTTTCTCCATCTGGATATATGTGAGCAAGTTTATAATTTTGAGTAATTAAAGGATTCTTCTTCCATCGAGGAAAGGCATTTGCATATTTTTTTTCATTTTCCAAATTTCCTCTAATTATATATTTATAAGGAATTTTTCTCTCTACAAAAAAATTATACAGTTCATCTACAGAAGCCGGAATACAGTCTCCATCTAAAACAATTCGTTCAAAAAAATAGGCAAAAGAATTATCCGTAAAAAAGAATGAATACTCGCCGTTGTTTACCTTTGTATAAAAACCTCTTCGAATTTTTTCTTCATTATTTTCATTAAAACACCTTATAGCATAAACGGCACCCTCTTTTTGTACATACTCCTTCAAAAGATTATGCCAAGCAATTACAACATCCTTTGGAGGCAACCTAGGTTCAATAAAATCATTCCAAAATTTTTCCAACGTTTCAGCATTCGCCCGTCTATATGAATTCCTAAGGAAGGTGTTTCTATTTCCTATATCATTAAATTTATCTTTTAAATTCATATTTATCTCCTTTTTAACGAAGAGGTCTTTCCCACCCTTCGCACTCACAAAAGTTCAGCACGACCTTTTTTATGTTTAAATATACACTAATAAATATCGTTTGCCACCCAAAATCGTAAAAACAACGGGCACATTTCAAAGTTTGACAAAAAATGAGCCTTTTTCGTTCAAATTTCCCTCCCCTTTACAAAATCCCCTAAAAAAGCGATATTATAGGAGTAAAAAATAGGAGAATTTATGATAGGTGCAATTATCGGTGATACGGTGGGGTCGATTTACGAATTTGACAACATCAAGACGAAGGATTTCGAGCTGATCAAGGATGGCGTTTCGCCCACGGACGATAGCATTTTGACATTCGCGACGGCGGACTGGATTATGCGCGGGGGCGAGGCATGGAAACACTATGTGGCTTACGCAAGCAAGTACGATTGTCCGGTTGGCGGGTACGGCGGCGGTTTAACCAGGTATGTAATCGATGCCCGCGCTACGGGACAGGGCAAGCCCTACAACAGTTGCGGTAACGGCTCTGCCATGCGCATCTCGCCGGTGGGTTGGGCTTTCAACACCAAGGAAGAAGTTCTTGCCAAGGCGAAAGAATCCGCGGAATGCACGCACAATCACCCCGAAGGCATCAAGGGCGCGCAGGCGACGGCTCTCGCCATTTTCATAGCTCGCAAGGGGGCCAGCAAAGACGAAATCAAGGCGACTATGGAAAGCGAATTCGGCTACGATTTGAATTTTACACTTGACGAGCTGCGTCCAGAATACAGCTGGGCGTATCCAGGCGCGGCACTTTGCCAAGGAACAGTCCCACAGGCGATCCGCTGCGTACTAGAAGCAACGGACTATGAAGATGCTATCCGCAACGCCGTTTCACTCGGCGGGGACAGCGACACTCTCGCCTGCATCGCAGGAGGAATAGCGGAACCCGTGTTCGGCGTTCCGAAAAAACTGTACACTATTGGGATGAATATTTTAAAGCATTACTTCCCGGAGCCGCACAAGCTCGTGATCGATTTCGAAAAGAAATTCGGGAACCGTGTGCTAGAATAAATGTGACTTGTTCCGCAACAAAGGGGGATCCCCGCCTGCGCGGGGATGACACGCAGCCGAGCGAGCAGCGTTACTCGAACATCATGCCTTCGTCTTCGTCGCTTTCGCCGTCGTCATAGTCATCCATAGACTTGTCGCCGCCGGGGACGATGATAAGGCCGAGCGTCACGGGGTCGCCCTTCATGTTCAAGTAAGCTTCGAGCCACAAATTCGTGGAAAGGCGGAGCAAACGCAGGTCGAGCATAGTGCCGCCCTTGTGAATGCTTTTCGGGTTCAAGTTGAAAAACAGGAACTTCTTGTTGATGTACTCGAAGCGGTCTTTTTCATAGTTGATAGCCCAGTCAGAATTACCGTCGTTTTCCTGGCGGTAGGTGCAGCGGTCGTTATCGATGTCGCATTCGAAACTTGCGCTTTCGTGATAGCGTTTGTTCCATTCGCGGCTAAAGGCGCAGCTCTGCACGCGACCAGCCCCGTTGCGTTGTTTGTTCAGCTGGTCGTTAATGACCACATAGTCCATCTTCTGATTTTTAACTTGTTCGTAGACATTCATCAAGATGATATACGCTTCGATATCCTTGGGGCATTTGCCGGTCAAGTTCACGTCTTCGTGGGCTTTTAGGAGCGTCTGTTGCAGGTCAATGTCAATGGCATCGGGAATTTCGCTTTCCTTGATTTTATCGAGCACTTTCTTAGGCGGAACAAAGACAACCTTGTCGCCTTTTTTGATGGCGTAGCCGAGTTGGTCTCGCACATAATCCAGGCACTGTTGCACGTGAATGTGCACCGTATTGGAGCCGCCAGACACAAAGTCCACGCCAATACGCACATTCCATTCGCCAGCACTGCTGCCGGCATTCTTATCGATTTCGCAGAAAGGATCTTCGCGGATACCGTCGATAAACACGACCTTCGCATTGAGTTTCGTCACGAGAGATTCTTCTTTATCGATGACACCACCCAAGCTCCAGAAGTTCGGGTTCAAGCGAAGCACTTCGGCAAAGGCCTTGTCGCCATCGAGCGCAGGGAGCAAAGAATCATTGCGGGCATTCTTTTCTTTAAGGAGTTCCGAATACTCCGTGGTTACGGTCATGTTGCTAAAACCGTTACGTTTTGCAGGTTCAGGCATGGCGGCGGCAAACGACACCGCCAAAAGGCAAATTACAACTAAAAAGGCAGAAATCTTCATACGAGAAATAAAATACAAAATCTTGGATCCCGTCGCTACGCTCCAGGATGACTGAAGCTGGGCAATTCAACCTTTCGGCCACTCGACTCGCTCCAGGATGACTGATGCTGGGCAATTCAGCTCTTCGGCTTCACACACGCTTTAGGATGACAGATGCCGGCAATTTGTAAATCGCGTAAATTGAGCAAATGCGAAATATGGAAATCCACCCAATCGGGGGTGTCAGGAGTCGGATTTACGAAAATCGTCGTCCAGCCGCGTCGATGTGCAGGTTCCAGGTTACGGAGCGAATCCTCGAGCAGCACAATTTCGCGCGGATCCTTGGGCATCGAAAGCCCCATATCAGCAAGCCTTTCGGCAAGCCACTTTTCCATTTTTTCATAGGCGCTTTCGTGCGGTTTTCCTACCCAGCCGAGCTGTTTCAAGTCAAACACGCCATCGATTGCAGAATCAATTCCCATGTGGGCCATGCCCGCCTCACTCCAGTCGTGGCGACCGTTCGTAAACACGAAACGCGGCCCTTTCAGGCTCTGCAGCAGGGCCAACTTTTCGGGAGACTTCTTGGGGTAAATCAAATATTCTGGTTCGTGAATGAAGTCGAAAAACTCGTCGGGATCCGTACCATGCATGGCCATCAGCCCCGAAAGAGTCGCGCCAAAACGTTCCAGGTAATCGGTACGAATCTTGTGAGCTGACTCAAAATCACCACCGACGGTTTTCTGCACAAAAAGCGAAATGCGGTGGTCTAAGGAATTAATGACACACCGTTCCTCGGTTCCATATAAAGTTAAATCGTAATCAAACAGCCAAACCATACGGACTTAATATCCCATGGCAAGGCCGCCAATCTGGCGCGCCAGATAAGTCGCATAATTGTCCGTCATGCCACTCACAAAGTCGAGCACCTGATGGTAGGCTTCGGCCACCGTCACACTCTGGCCGATTTTTGCCTGTCCGATGAGTCGCACAATGCGATCGGCGCGGTAGGAATTGTTGCCATTCAGGCGATAGTCGTAAACGCCGTTGATAAAGGCATCGAGCACGGTGGCAAGCGTCGTGTAGCTACCGACTTCGAGTTCGGTCTTGCGGCGGTCGGGGTAGATGCGTTCGACACCCAGGCGCTTTGCGATGCGGATCCCTTCCATCACGTCGGAGCGGGAAAGGTTCGTCAAATGCTTGACGCGTTCACCACTCATAATCGCTTCGTAATTGTTCACGAAAGTCACTGCCACGTCATCAATCAGGTTCTGGATAGCGAGTCCACGCACGCTGCTCAAGAAGTCGCGGAAATTCTGCCCGTTCTCCTGGAACTCGCGGTCGATATCCACATCGGGGCCGCACAAATAACTGAACATGCCTCGCACATCGCCGTAGCTCAAGATGCCCAGTTCAATGGCATCTTCCACATCCAAGATGCTGTAGCAGATATCGTCGGCAGCTTCCATCAGGTATACCAGCGGGTGGCGCACCCACTTGCCCGTTTCCACTTCGGGAATTCCAAGTGTATATGCGGTCACTCGATAAAGATCCGCTTCGGTCGAGAAAAGACTTGTGGGCTGACCAAACTTAGCCAACTGCGGATACTTGATCATAGCCCCCAGAGTCGCATAAGTCAAGCGCATTCCACCATCCAAGAAGTGATATTCGAGCTTACTTAAAATGCGATGCCCCTGGGCGTTGCCGTCAAAGTTTTCAAAATCAGCCATTTCGGTATCATTCAGGTCACGCATCGGAGCCGAATTGCGGTTCTTGCGGAACCATTCGCGAATGGCCGCTTCACCCGCATGACCAAAAGGCGGGTTACCGATGTCGTGCGCGAGGCAGGCGGACTGCACAATCGTTCCGAAATGGTATTCATTGATGTACTTGGGCAGATACTTTTTAATCAAATGATACACCGTAATCGCGAGGCTGCGGCCCACGCTCGACACTTCGATGCTGTGAGTCAAGCGGCTATGCACATGGTCGTTCACCGAGAACGGGTGCACCTGCGTCTTACGGCCAAGGCGCCTGAACGCCGTCGAAAAAACAATGCGGTCGTAATCGCGGTGAAAATCAGAACGGTTCGGGTCCAAATCAGCGGGGTGCCCGTAGCGCGTCGCAGAAAGCAAAGTATCCCATTGAAGCATAGATAGAAAGATAGTAATTCGCCAAGACGCATTCAGGATGACTCCGTTCATCTTTTACTAAATTACCGTATATGATATTCCACCTTCTAAAAATGACCCGTCCCGTCAACATCGTCATCGCCATGGTGACGCTTACAATCGGCTACTACCTGCTTTCGGCCATGCCGACCCAAAGTGCGGGCATCAGCTGGACAACGCTGATTTTGCAGAGCATCGGGTTCGCCTTTGCGATTGGATTTGCAAACATCCAAAACGACATTCTCGACCTGGATAGTGACCGTCTGAATCGCCCGGAGCGCCCCCTTGTAAGCGGGAAAGTTTCGGTGACTGTGGCGCGGAGGGCGTGGATTATCCTGATTGTCTTGACTGTTGTTTGTGGAATCGCCGAAAGCCTAGTCACAAAGACAGGTTTCACTTCTACCCTTTTCTTTATCCTGCTCAATCTTGTTCTGATAGCCTACAACAAGTGGCTTAAGCACATTCCCCTACTCAAGAACATGACCGTTGCATTCTTATGTGCGACCCCCCTTATTCTTTGCCTTTTCTACCCCACCGGATACAAGGAAACCGAAGATTTTGCGATGGATTTTGCCGACAAAATCGGCTTTCTCTATCCCGCTATGTTATTTGCATTTTTATTAACAACATCTCGCGAAATTTACAAGGATCTCGAAGACGAAACCGGAGACCTCAAGGCAGGAATCATGACCTTCCCGCTGATTGCAGGAACAAAAACGGCAAGACGCCTCGCCGCTTTTATTACCATTTTCTGCTGGGCAATCCTCCCGCTCCCCGTCGTTCAGGGGTACTACCCTATGCTATTCCTTTATATCACGGGAGCAGCCTTTACCCCGATTCTTGCGGCCATTCTCATTTTCGCGCACCAAAGAAACTACCGTCGCGCCCAAAAACTTGTGAAGGTCGCGATGTTTGCCGGCCTCGTCGCACTCGTCGTCAGCTGTTAGGCTGACGAACGGTTAGCTACATCCATTAGCGGTGTTCGTTCGTCGTCGGATTCAGCCCGCGGAAAAAGGCCAATCCGTCAAAATCATTTTTCAAGGCCTGAACCGTTTCGCCGATCATATAGAGGCTGCCCGTCACCAGCACGGGGACATCTTTATTTTCGGCAGAAGCAGTCTCTGCGACTCGATCTAAAAATTTGCGGCTGAGTTCGCCTTCGCTAGCCACTTTCAATCCAAGGCCTGTCAGCAAACCACGCAAATCATCCAGTTCCCGGAATCGCGGATACGGAGTCTTGGTGATATGCCAATGGCTCACGTGCGGGGCCATGAGCTTTAACATTTCCCCCACGTCCTTGTCCTTGAGCGCACCGAAAACGCAGTGGAACTTGACGCCAGGATAATACTCCGCCAACGTTTCTACAAGACGCCGGACCGCATGGGAATTGTGCGCCCCGTCAAGAATATAGCGGACACGCCCCGAAGCATCCGTCAACTTCTGCATACGCCCTGCCCACGAACGAGTTTTTAGAGTCGAAAGGGCGAGCGAGTCATTATAAGCGCAACGGCCACTTCCGTTGATGAAACGTTCCGCAGCAGCCAAAGAAAGGCTTGCATTCTCGATATAATGATGTCCCAAGTTCGGGAGTTCGATATCGTCGCGGATTTTCGGGACAATACAGTCGGCATTGTGCGAGGTGGCAAACTGACGTGCTTCGGCAAGCAGGCTTTCAGAAAGTCCCCCAACAATAAAAGTCTTTCGGATTATTTCGCTCTTCGAGCCCGCCACGACGCTCTGTTCAGAAGCATCCACAACGGCCATTTTTTCCTTTAGAATGGCGCTTTCGGTAGGTCCCAAAACCTCGGTATGTTCAAGTCCGATACTTGTAAGCACGACGAAATCGCCGCAAGCCACCGCCGTACTGTCTAGGCGACCGCCCATTCCCGCTTCCATGGCCACCACGTCTACGCCCTGCTCCGCATAATACAGGAACGACACCAAAGTCAGCACTTCAAAAAAGGTTGGCTCAACTTTAGCCTTCACCGCAGCATCACGCACGCAGAGCAACAGGCGATCCAAATCTTCGTCGCTAATGGGAATGTCGTTGACGCGGATGCGTTCACGGAGACTGACCAGGTGCGGGCTCGTAAAAAGCCCCGTCTTGAATCCGTGCGCCTGCAGAATGCCCGACAGGTAGTAGCTCGTGGACCCCTTGCCGTTCGTACCGACAATGTGGATGGTCTTGAACTTGGTTTGCGGATTTCCGAGAACTTCGCAAAGTTTTCTAGTCGATTCAAGCCCCGGCACCATGCCGAACATGAGCCGAGAATTCAGATAATCCATACCGAGAGATTGCATGCGACAAAAGTAGAAATTAACTAAATTAGCAAAGAGGGTTTATATGAAAAGAATTGGTACATTACTGCTTTTGGCGGTTTTTATCGCTATTGCCTGGTCGCGCGTCGATCCCGAAGAAGCACCGCACCACTACAACTACAAGCAGGCTTCGCAGCAGATGCGCCGTATTTATTACGGAGAACTTCAAGAAACCCTTTACTGCGGCTGCCACTACCAAGACAAGAAGCATGTAGATTTTTCCACTTGCGATTTTGCACCGCGAGACAATCCGAAACGCACCAGCTTCAAGCGCGCCCAATCCATTGAATGGGAACACATGGTCACGGCCCACAACATGGGGCAACATCTCCCCTGCTGGCGCGAAGGCGGACGCAAGAACTGCAGCGCGAACGACACGACCTTCAAGCTGATGGAAGGCGACCTACACAACCTCTACCCCGCCATTGGCGAGGTGAACGGCGACCGCAACAACTTTATGTATAGCCAGTGGACTAACGACCCGGAGCCTATGTACGGTAATTGCAAGACGATTGTCGATTTCAAGCTCAAGAAGGCCCAGCCCCGTGAAGAAGCCCGTGGAATCATCGCACGCGCCTACTTTTACATGGAAAAGACCTACGGAATTAATTTGTCTAAACAGGACCGTAAACTGTTCGAAGCCTGGGACAAGATGTACCCCGTAACCGAAAAAGAATGCGAGCGCGACCGCCGCATTTTCAAGGTGCAAGGGGACCACAACCCGTTCGTGTACGAAAAATGCAAGTAAAAAATTGCCTCTGGCACCATTACTTGATACTAGTTTATAGTTACTAAAGACCTGATTGTTAAAAAACAAGTAACATCAGCCTTACTTTTATATATATTTACATTAGAGGTCTGTATGAATAAAGCCCTGTTTCTTTTTATTGTCTTTTTTGCGGTTTCGACGTTCGCCCAGGTGGAATTCCCCATGGGTTCCAAGATTGTCAATGTCACGAAGGATCCCTATTTCGCCAAGGGTGACGGCAAGAATGACGACACCGAAGCCATTCAGAAGGCCTTGAACGACCATCCCGATGGCGACTACATTATCTACCTTCCGCATGGCATTTACAAGATTACCGATGCCCTCGTCTGGCCGACGACCAAGAAACAGGAATCTTCCAGCAGAAGGACCATTTTGCAGGGGCAGAGCATGGGCGGAACGATCATCCAGCTCGCCGACAGCACCTACGGATTCGACAATCCTGATTTTCCCAAGGCGCTCATTTTTACGGGCGAAGGCCCCTCTCCCAAATACAGAAACGCTATCCGCGACCTCACCCTGCGCACCGGCAAGGCGAACCCCGGCGCCATCGGCATCCAGTTTAACGCTTCTAACCAGGGCACCATCAACAACGTGAAGGTTTATTCCGGTGACTCCACGGGTGTTTACGGCATCGACCTCGGCTTTACCGAGGGAATCGGTCCCCTGCTTTTGAAGAACGTTGAAGTCCGCGGATTCGATATCGGTGTCTATGCCAAGGGTGAAAACGGAGTCGCAACCCTGGAACACGTGACCCTGGGCGGTCAACGCAAATACGGCCTCGAAAACGAGAACATGAACCTGTCCGTGCGCGCCCTCCGTTTCAAGGGATACACCCCCGCCGTATTCAACCACGGTGAATCCGCCATCATGAGCCTGGTCGACGGCCAGCTCGAATTCGACAACGATAAGAAGAAAGTCAAGCCGACCACCGCTATCGTCAACGAGAGCCACCTGTTCGCAAGATCCATGAAGGTCTCGCGCTACAAGACCATGATCCAGTCCAAGAAGAAGGGCTACAACGAGGAAATGATCCAGGGCGAAATCATCGAGTTCGCCACGCAGGAAACGCACCAACTCTGCCATAGCCCGAAGCAGTCCATGAGACTCGCCGTTGCTGAAACGCCGAACTACCCAGAGCAGAAAGCCGACAACTGGATTACAATCGCAGGCGACTATGGTGGAAAATCGAATACAGGTGCAGACGATTCCAAGGCTATTCAAGAAGCTATTGACGATGGTGCAGAAACGCTCTATTTCCCGCCCGGAGGCCGCTGGACTATCAACCGCGACATCTACATCCGTAACCGCGTCCGTAGAATTCTGGGTATCGAAGGACGCATCGACGGCAAGGGCAAGTTCATCATCGAAAGCGGAGCCTTTGGCGAACTTACGATTGAACGCTTCTCGGAATTCGGAAGCGGCATCATCCTGAAATCCAAGCGCAACCTGTTGCTCAAGAACATGATGGTACGCGCCCTCGAAACCGACGAACTCGGTGGCGGCGACATCTACCTGGAAGACGTGACCATCGGAACTATCCAGCTGAACTACCAGAAACTCTGGGGTCGCCAGGTGACCATGATGGGCGACACCAAGGGTCCCAAGATTACGAATAACGGCGGTGACGTCTGGATTCTGGGTCTTACCGCCAAGAAGGGCAACACGATTCTCCAGAACTTCAACAAGGCGAACGCCGAACTGATCGGCGTCGAGATTGTCGCAAGTGACAAGGCGAAAGACCGCCCCATGTTCATCAACGACAATTCAGGACTTTCGATTACGGGCCTCCGCGAAACCCTCACCCGCGGAAACGCCTACCAGAAAATCGTCGAAGAGTCGAGACAGGCCTCGGCCATCAAGTCGCTCTACAGCACGGACCTGCTAAAGACTCCTAACGGCGGAACGCTCCTTCCGCTATTCGTCGGATACGCTCCCAAGCAGGGCGCCAACGAAAAGCCTATCGCAAAGATTCCACACGAAATGCTTATCGTGCAACCCGACCTGCTCCGCATCAAGGGTAGCCTCGAAGACGACGGGCGAGGCGACGGCCTCTGTGAGGACCCCGTGCGCTGGAAAAAGGGCCTGGGCCCCGGCAAGGTCGTTTTCTCTGACAGTATGGCCTACGAAACGGACGTGTCATTTACCGCCAGCGGCCGCTACAACATCATCTTTACCGGCGATGACGGTTACCAGACCGGCTCCGACACCGGCAAGGTCTACGTATTCGACAAACGCTACACCACGCTCGACAACACGGGCGACGGTCTCCCCAGCGGACGCGGTGCCGCCACCTGGATTTCGGAATTCGACAACTACAGCCCGCACAACTCCGACCCGGAATTCCATATTGCAAACGTTACGGGCGGCAATGCAGGCAAGCTTTACCTGCGCTTTGACCTTTCTGCACTTCCAGGCCCACTCTTCGATGCGGCCCTGAAACTGGAATTCAACCAGGACTCCGTCAAGAAGCCGATTCAGCTCAACATTTTCGGATTGAAGGAAAACTCCAAGGAAATGAACTTCGGCGACCAGAAACTTGGCGTCGACTGGGCAGACTTTGAACTCACCTGGGAAAACGCACCGGCGAACATTCCGCAGGCAGGCGGCCAATTCAACATCCGCAAGAATTCGGGTGGTGGCGTCGACACCAAGTACGCAGACTTCCTGGGCATCATCACGCTAAATCCGAAGGCCCCGCTGGGCGCATTCCTGCGCACCCCCTCGCTCACGGAATTTTTCAAGCGCAAGCATACCTCTAACCTGTACACGCTGATTTTGACGGCGGTCGACCAAGGAGAGACCATCCTCCCTTCTGCCGCGGCAGGCAAGGAATTCGCCCCGTCGCTTTACGTCGGCTACTTCGACAACACACGTTCCGTCGGTGGCGAGGCCATGGACGGCGGCTACACGCTTTCGAAGGTGAACATCGACATCTACAGTCTCGAATGTAATTTCGACCTGACCGTGGGTTACCCGCAGTTCGTGCAGATTGAAATCGTAAACGAATTCGGCAAGCGCATGCTGACCGTTGCGGCACGCGACTTGGCTGGCGAAAAGAAAACCAACTTTAAATTCAAGGCGATGGCATTCCCGACCGGCAAATACGTGCTGCGAGTCATTGGCGAAGCCTTTACCGCCGAACAATCTTTCTACATCTTGAACTAGGAGCGAACCATGAAAATCAGTCACATTTTCCCACTCGGTTTCGTCATTTCCAGCCTCGCCCTCTTTGCGGCTTGCGGAGATGATTCCAGTTCTTCGGCCAGCGACGAAAGCAGTTCGTCCGTAGCTTCCTTCAGGTCCAGCAGTTCGCTCTCGACCCGCGCCGACATTGACTACAAGGACACCCTGAAACTCGGCGACACCGTCCGCGTTTACATTGAACTTTTCGATGGCGACAGTTCCAAGATGGACGAAAGTGAAATCTATATCGACAGCACCACCAACAGCATTCCCCTGTACCTGGGTGAATTCTCCAAGGGCAGCCGCGTCAAGGTTTACGCCTACACATCGGACATCGACGAAGACCGCATCCGCATCAAGAATGAATTCGGCGACTACATGCCTGCATTAACCGCCGTTCCGAAGAATGAATCCGGCAAGGATTCCATCTACGGGAATTACCTTGCAGCAAGCCTCGGTTCCGACACAAGCGGCACCTTCAAGGATTCCAACCAGTTCGTCATCTTTAGCGACAACCACTATTATCTCGAAATCGGCGGAGCGTTCAACAACGAATCCAGCCTGCGTCTCAAGGTAACCGTCGATACCGCCTACTACAAATACACGGGCGACGAAGAAAACATCTCGATGAAGATGAGTGACACCCTGCGTGGCATTATCGACATCGACAACAGCCCCGAAGAGATTTCCATTGAATTCTCGGCAACCGAAGGTTATAGCATTAACCTGAAGACAACGGGCAAAAACATTGTACAATACAAATTAACTAGCAACGATTCCCTACTCGGCAAGTTTGCAAGCAACATTGACACGATGCTCGTCACCAAGGATTCCACCCGCTGGAACCTCAAGGTCTCTGCAGAATCGTTCTCCAATTTCTTAACCGGCCCCTACGCCTTCTTCGAGGCAACGACCAAGGCTCGCGAGCTGGAACAGGGCGAATACTTCTCGAAGCCGGATTCCATCCCTTATCCGGGCGAAGCCTATCTGCGTACACGTCCCAAGGACGATCCTAACAAGGCCATCTACAAGTACAACCTGCGCCAGGAACAGTACGTCTGGATTGGCGACTACAAGAAAGGCGACTCCGTTCTCGTGAAGCACTGGATTGAAAATTACAGCGATGATGGATTCAAAAGTCCGGTCACCTACGAAATCTTGGACAAGAACCAAAAAGTTCAGGGAACCATCAGTAGCACCTACGGTGGCGCATTTGTGGTCAAGGGCGACATGCCCGAAGGCCCCTACTACCTGCACTATCTCCGTCTGAATTCCGATCCGCTCGACCAAGTTTATGACAGTCTGCGCTACGTGCTGCAGCTCTACACCATGGTTCAGCAGCCGGGACTTCTCAAGACTCTGGAATTCTATAACAGCGAAACGGACAACACCTACAACAAGACGACCCTTTCTGCAGGCGACACCATCCGTTTCAGCAGCATTCAATTCATGATGGAACCCATCAAGGAAACCGAATGGAAAATCATTGGGTCTGACATTACCTGGTTCGTGCCCTGTGAATCGCTAGCCTTCCTGAACAACAGCAGTAACTACAAAACGGAAAGCTGCGACAACGAACAGGAAATTTCTTCGGATTACCTGGTTACTCAAGATGCAGGCATCGGTGAAACGGTGACTCTCATCGCGCAAAGCGTCGCAGACCCTGCCATGCGAGACACGCTGAAGATTTCGATTATCGCCAAGGCGAATTAAATAACGGATTAATCTTCCCAAATCTGGTTCGGAAGCTTACCGATATCACGGAAGTCTAAAAGTCCCGCCGAAGGAGCATTTACGCTCACGAGGCGGGCCAAGGGTTTCCCCGCACGCTCGATAACAATTTCTTCGTCCTTGATCGAAACCTGATTCAAGAGCGAGCCGAAATTCTGGCGGACTTCCATGGCAGAAACTACTTTAGACATGCCCTAAAAATAGTATATTCTGCGTATGGAAACCGAAAACAAGTCCTATACCGTCACGCAATACATGAGGGCCCTGAAGCAGAAGGTGGAATCGACCCCTGCCGTTTGGGTGCGTGGCGTAATTACCCAGATTAACGAGAAGGCTCGCGTCGTCTATCTGAGCATTGCGGACTTTGAAGAAGGGAACGTGAACCCGCTTGCAACGGTTCCCCTGTACTGTTATTCGGCGAAATTCGCGGCCATTCGAGCCAAGGTCGAGAATTACCCGCAGCCATTCACCCTCAAGGAACAACTCAAGGTCAGCTTTTTAATCAAGGCGGACCTCTACATTCCTTACGGCAAGCTGCAGGCACAGATTCTGGACATCGACCCCGTTTACACGCTCGGCGAACTTGCACTTACTAAAAGCGCCATCCTAAAGAGGCTCGCGCTTGAAGGCCTGCTCGAAAAGAACAAGGCATTGACTCTCGCCGATGTTCCGATACGCGTGGGACTTATTACCGGCGAAGGGACCGCAGCCTATAAGGATTTCACCACCAAGCTCGCGGAATCGCCTTTCGCCTTCAAGGTAAAAACCGCCTACGCCAAGATGCAGGGCGCAGACACCGAGCCGACCGTACTTGCGGCCCTCGAGGAACTCGCCAAGGATTCGGAGCTGGACGTGGTTTGCATTATCCGCGGTGGCGGTAGCAAGACCGATTTGAACTTTTTCGATAGCGAAGCCTTGTGCCGCGCCGTTGCAAACTTTCCGCTCCCTGTATTCACTGGAATCGGGCACGAAATTGACCGCAGCCTTTTGGACGAAGTCGCCTACCAGTCCTGCATTACGCCGACCGACACCGCAAAGCGCCTGATTGACCGCGTCACCGACAGTTGGAACCGTATGCTTTCGCTAGCGCAAAACATTGCGTTACAGACAAAAGAAACACTTGTCACGGTCAACCGCGACCTGACCAACAAGGGAAACCGTCTGCAACAAAAGGTGAACGCCCTGATTCAAAAAGAGGCCGTAAAGCTTTCGCTATACAAGGGCAACCTGCAGAAGGACCTGCAGTTTATCTTTAGGGGCGAACGCGAACGCATCGCCCGCGACACCGAAGGTCTGCACCAGGGTTCCCGCAAGATTCTGGACCTTGAAAAATCAAAATTCAACCTCATTGAACTCCGCGTGAAAAGCGCCAATCCCGAAACAACCCTTTCGAAAGGCTACACGCTTACGCTTGACGCCAACGGCAAGTTCGTTCGCAACAAGAACCAGCTCAAGCCAGGCGACACGCTGACCACAAGGTTCAAAGACGGCTGCGTACAGTCAATCGTGAAATAAAATATGACCCAAAGTCATTCTGGAGCCTCCGGCGACGGAATCCAGCACCGACATTTAAGCACTAAAAGCGGGAAGCTTATCTATTTTCTTAAAACGCTTGGTGGTAGCATCCAGCGCAAAGTAGCGCACGGCATCACCCAGAGACAGCATCACGAACTTTGGCGAGAGCACCTTCAAGTACTTGTTCAGCTGCACCTGCAGGGCCTCCCACGTGTATTCGCCGGGAGCCTTGCATTCCACCAAAAGCCACGGATGCTTCAAGTCTGCGCCATCCTTAAAGTCCTGCACCAGAATGTCCACGCGGTCATCTGTAGAAGACTCCACCGTCGAAAGTGCAAATTCCACCGCAATCAGGTTCTGCGGAACCTTGACCTCGTCCATCAGGAATTTGATAGTCGCCTGGCGCACGTGTTCTTCGGGCGTCGCGGGAACATCCTTTTGGCGAATCGGGTCGTAGAGCATATCGTGGGTCATGTAGCGCAAAATAGAAAAAAAAGCCCCAAAATATGAAACTAAACGGGAATTCACAATTTTATTATTCTATAATTACATTGTAAAACAAGTGAATTTTCGAAAACTCCATAGGAGCATAAAATGCGCAGAAGATTATTGAGCGAAGGTGCCAAGGAACTTTCTTACGAAATCCGCGAGATCGTGAAGAAGGCAAACCAGCTCAAGGCACTCGGTCTCCCCATCCACTGGGAAAACATCGGTGACCCGATTGAAAAGAAGTGCCAGGTTCCCGACTGGATTAAGGATATCGTTGTTGACCTCGCCCGCACCAACCGCAGCTACGGCTACTGCCCCTCCAAGGGCATGCTCGAAACGCGCGAATTCCTGGTGAAGGAAAACAACAAGCTCGGTGGCACGCAGATCAACGTCGACGACATCGTGTTCTTTAACGGCCTCGGTGACGCAATCGCCACCATTTACAGCCTCTTGTCGATGAACACCCGCATTATCGGACCGGCTCCGGCATACTCTACGCATAGCTCTGCCGAAGCGGCTCACGCTCACACGGCTCCGATTACCTATCGCCTGCAGCCGGAAAACCACTGGTACCCGGACCTGGAAGAACTTGAAAACAAGGTGAAGTACAACCCGAGCATTGCGGGCATTCTGATCTTGAACCCGGACAATCCGACGGGCATGGTTTACCCGCTCGACATTCTCCAGAAGATTGTTGACATCGCAAAGCGCTACGGTCTGTTCATTATTTGCGACGAAATCTACAACAAGATTACATACAACGGAGCACACGCCTACGCACTCGCCGAATACATCGGTGACGTTCCGGGTATCGCTCTCAAGGGTATTTCCAAGGAATACCCGTGGCCGGGTGCTCGTTGCGGCTGGGCCGAATACTACAACCGCGACAAGGACGAACAGTTCGACGCTTTCTGCCGCGCGATCGACAACGCCAAGATGGTGGAAGTCTGCTCGACCACGCTCCCGCAGATGACGATTCCGCGCGTTCTCGGCGATCCGCGCTTTATGGAACACCGCACGGCCTTGAACGAAAAGATTGGCCGCCGCAGTGCCATCATCAATGAAATTCTTTCGGACATTCCGGAACTGTATTTCAACCCGACCTACGGTGCATTCTACAACACTATCATCTTCCGCGAAGGTACGCTCAACAATCACCAGACGCTGAAGATCGACAATCCGATTATCAAGAAGAAAGTCGAAGAATGGTGCAGCAAGACAACGAACCTCGACTACCGCTTCGTTTACTACCTGCTGGGCGCAAAGGGCATCTGCGTTGTGCCGAGCACGAGCTTCTGCACGGACCTCAAGGGTTTCCGCGTGACGCTCCTGGAAGAAGACGAAGAAGAACTGCGCGAAGTATTCACTACAATCCACGACGCGATTATAGAATACCTGCACAGCTAGATTAACGTATCAAGCTTCAATTCAATTTTACACTGTCTGTAACAAGGCAGTGTTTTTTTTATAAAAGGGTACATATCCTATCTAAAATTTACAGAAATAGTGTGATTTAATGTCAAAGTTTTCTTATATTCTTGTTACATTGAGGTTTTTTGACATGAAAAAGCGATTTTCTACACTACTCATTGTTTTATTTTGTTTTTGGGCAACAATTCTCTTCTGCGGTTGCGGCGATAAAAGCCAGCAGCACCCCAAAGTTATTTCCGTCTTGACCTACAGCGAATATTTCCCCCAAGAAATGATTACGGACTTCCAGATGAAAACGGGCTACCAGTTGCAGCTCGACCTATACGAAGCCCAGGAAGAAATGATTGACAGGCTCCGTGATAAGGGGACCGAGAAATACGACCTCATTATTGCGTCCGACGTCGTCATCCAGCAAATGGTGCGGCTAGGACTCATTGCCGCCATCGACACGAACAGGGTTCCCAACAGAGTCAATGTCGCCGACCAATTCAAGAGTCCTGCCTACGATCCCTCCAACACCTATACGCTTCCCTACTTGTGGGGAACCACGGGAATCCTTTACCGCGACCCCGGCATTAGGCCTGACAGCGTAAGCTACAACATGCTGTTCGACCCCAAGCAGACAAAGGGAAATTTCAGTCTACTCGAAGAAGCTCGTTCCATGCTTTCGATGGCGCTAATCGCCAAAGGCTTTAGTGCAAACAGTACGAAGATTGCAGAAATTGACCAGGCCGTCGAGCATATCCTTCAGGCGAAGAAGGACCCCCACTTTATCGGTTTCGATCCCTCCGATATTTCTAAAGATAAAGTTCTTGCCAAGATTGATTGGGCTGCCATCGTCTTCAACGGCGAAGCCATGGATGCCATCAACGAAGATTCAACGTTACAGTACGCCATTCCCGTCGAAGGAAGCTTTATGTGGGTAGATGCAATGACCCTCAGCAGCAAAGCCAAGAATCCAGATGGAGCCTACGCTTTCATGAATTATATTCTTGGTGCCCAGGTTGGAGCTGATCTTGCCAAGTCGGTCTACTTTGCAAGCCCGAACAAAGCAAGCTACAAACTCCTTGACGAGCAGTTCAAGAACAACCGAGTCGTCAATCCGACCAAAGAAGAAATTGACCGCATGGTATTCCTGCGCGATCCAGGCGAAGCCTCGATGCTCTTTGATGGAGCTTGGACGACCGTCAAATCGAATTAATTAAAGAAGCCAAAGTATTTTCTAAATTTGCGGTCGCAATAAAGAGGCCGCTATGAACTTTAGAGATTTTGGCAAATACAACCAGTTCAAGGAACAATTCGCCGGCATGTCTCCTGAAATGAAGGAGCAGATGATGAAGATGGCGAAGGAACAGATGAAGGCGCGTTTAAACGCCTTTGTGCAGAAATGGCTTTCGCAGCCTGTACTGATTGTCGTCGCCCTATTCCTCGGAGCCCTAGTCGGAGCGCTGACAGCCTTCTTCGGTCAGGTACTGCTAGCTGTTTCTGCCTTGCGCGACGCGCATCCTATCTACTGGATTCCTGGACTTGCGCTCATCGGCATCGCCATCGTTATTGGATACAAGAAGTTCGGCAAAGGTACGGAACGCGGCATGGACATGGTCTTCGGAGTCGCTCACGGGAAGGAAAGCGAAATTCCCCTGCGCATGATTCCGATGGTCGCCGTAAGCACATGGCTCACCCACTTGTTCGGCGGTAGCGCCGGCCGCGAAGGAGTCGCGATGCAGATTGGAGCGACGCTCGGGCACAACATCAGCAAGAAAATCCATGTCGAAAAAGCGGGTAAGGTCCTGCTGGTTGCAGGAATGGCGGCCGGTTTTGCGGGACTTTTCCAGACACCCCTTGCGGCGATTGCGCTCGCCCTTGAAGTATTGTTAGTCGGTTACCTGGAACTTTCCGCTTTGTTGCCCGCAGCGGTCGCCGCTTTCACGGCCTACAAGGTTTCCGAAATGCTCGGACTCGAAAAATTTTCCGTTGATTTGCACACGCTTTTCCCTGATTACAATGTTGCAAATTTGCTCTGGAACGAAAACGGATTCGACATCCATTTTGTGTTGAAGCTTGCGCTGCTCGGCGTACTGTTCGGAATCGTTGGAGGCGGCTTTGCCAAGCTGCTTTCGCTCGCGAAAAAATTTGCGGCGAACAAGTTGCCGAACCCAGTCAAGCGCATCGCCTTCGTCGGGATTGGAATCAGCCTCTTACTGTTGGTATTCTGGCAGGGCCGCTACGCAGGACTCGGAACGAACCTGATTGACCTTTGCTTTGCGGGCTCGCAGGCCGCAGATGTAAATGCCGCGGGAAACGCCGCAACAGTTTTCGCCTACGACTGGATTCTGAAATTTGCACTTACGATTGCAACAATCGCCGTCGGATTCAAGGGCGGAGAAGTCACGCCGCTGTTTGCCATTGGAGCTACATTCGGTGCATGGGTTGCCGCAATGGTCGGCGTTCCCCTGCCGCTTGCAGCAGCCCTCGGTTACGCGGCAGTCTTTGGCGGCGCGACCAATACGCTGTTTGCCCCCATTTTCATCGGTGCAGAAATCTTCGGTTTTGATACTTTACCCGCATTCTTCATCGTATGCGTAGTCGCCTTCGCCTGCAACGGCGGCCAAAGCATCTATGCGCAGAAAAAATTGAGGCTTAAATAGTTGGCGCATGAACTCCGTCTATATTGAAATCACGAACGTTTGCAACTTGAATTGCAGCTTTTGCCCTTGCGGCAAGGCGGATTCAAAGGACGCAGATCGTTCGGGGATAAAATGTCCCCGAGATTTCATGAGTTCTGAACTTTTCGAGCGTTGCATTGCCGAGGCAGCGACCGTTGCCGAGAACGTCTACTTTCATGTACTCGGCGAACCGACACTGCATCCTGGATTCGGGCTGTTCCTGAAAAAACTGGAAGCAACTCCGCTCAAGCTAAACCTGACGACAAACGGAACAACGATAGCACGGGTTTCGCAGCGACTCTTGGAATGCTCCGCCGTGCGCCAGGTGAACTTTTCGACGCACGCCTACGCAGAACTTCCGCGGGAAACAGCACTTACCCACCTGCAAGACGTTCTTGATTTCTGCAAGATGGCAAACGCGGTGCGCCCCGACCTGTATATCAATTTAAGGCTCTGGAACGTAGGCGATGCGGCAAGCCGTTCCTGGAACGAGACGATGCTCGCCAAGGTCAACGAAGCTTTCGCCGAAACCAAAGACAGCTCTTCTGACGGCACCCAAACCGCGCCACATATTTCCCTGGAACATTTCTGTAGCCGCCACAAGAGTTTTCCACTCGTCGGAAGAATCTACCTACACCAAGACAGCCGATTTGAATGGCCCGCCGCGTCATCCTCGACCGAGCGACGCGAGGGAGGGAATCCAGGCTCAATCGCGGGAACCTGTCACGCGCTTGACACTCACATCGCTATTCTGCACGACGGTCGCGTTGTCGCCTGTTGCCTGGACCATAGCGGACAAATTAGTCTTGGACAAATTCAGGAGCAAAGTCTTGCAGAAATTCTAGACTCACCTACGGCAACGAACCTCCGCGAAGGATTCAAGAAACACGAATTGCGCCACCCGTTTTGCCAGAGTTGTTCCTTCTGCAAGCGTTTCGGAAAATAATAGAAAGCCAAGTTCTTTATCAAGCGGCATCATTCCTTTTTGATTTACATAGACTTTGCTATATTTCTTTTCAAAGAGGAGTTTATACAAATGAGAAAAATGTTCTTTACCATTATCGCCGGAGCCCTTTTGCTTGCGGCCTGCGATGACAGTTCCACCTCGGCAAATTCAACAGATATGCCGCAATCGTCCGATACAACGGTCACGAGTTCCAACTCGAACACCTCTATTTCTTCGGATTCAAAAACGTCGCTTTCCAATTCGAGCACGACAAAATCTACGGGAAAATGTTCCAATGCCTCGGATGATCTAGTGGATTCTCGCGACGGTCAAATTTACAAGACCGTAAAAATTGGCGACCAGATTTGGATGGCCGAGAACCTGAATTATTCCACGGGCAGTAGCTGGACAAACGACACACTCGACAAGGACGGATCCATCTTCGGCAGATTCTACTATAGGGGAACCTCCTTGGAAGCATGCCCAGAAGGATGGCATCTGCCCACTAAAGAAGAAATGAGAACGCTCATTGAAACTGCCGGGGGTATCGAAAATGCGGGCAAGCACTTAAAAGCAACCTCGACTTGGAATAAAAACAAAGACGGCAAAGACGGAAACGGAGACGACAGTTTCTGCTTCGGCGCAAAAGCAGCCGGAGGATCGCAAGAGGAGACAAAAGGAGCCTATAATGTTGGTGAATACACCACTTTCTGGACTAAAGACGTCTACACTGAACCGCCTCAAGTAGACTTTTATACGGGCATACAAAAAGTCACCTTCGATGAATACTACTACTTGAAGATTAGGAACGATTCCGCATGGGTTGAAAGAAGTTCGTCCTATGATGGCAGAAATATACGATGCCTGAAAGGCGACCCGGAACCCGAGCCGCCGCTCCCGGAAGAAGCGAGCGCACCACTCCCCGATTCAGTTCAAAAAGAACTCGAAGAAGCGATAAGAATAGAACGTCTCAACAATCAAATTGCAAAATTGACGAACTTATCGGAATGTGAAACCATCGAGTCCATCACCGAAGATGAAATCGCATATTGTAAGACAAGATTCTGCTTACTTCATCCTGAATTGTTTGAATGTGAAGAGTATTAAAATTACCGTCCAGGATTTCACTGGCGTTTACGCAGAGCAGCCCTTTATGCAGGGGTTGCGAAAAGCAGCCTCAACTGACGGCGAAATCCGCTGGTTTGACTGTACCCGAATTAACGGTACCGACTGCTACTGCGATGACGAAGCGCAGGCAATTCTCCGAAAGCAAATTGAATTCAGCAAAACACCGGCCCTTCGACAGGCTCAGGGACCTAGTTCAATAAGTACGCCGGGCATTCATTTTTTTGACAACGGCAATTACCATTACATGAGCAAGCTCTGGACAGATTCAATCCGCGAGCCGTTTGACCTTGTAGTGTTTGACCATCACCCCGATATGCAACCGCCCCGCTTCGAAGGAATATTAAGTTGCGGAGGCTGGATAAAAGAAGTTCTCGACAACAATAAATTCGTGCAGAATGTCACCGTTATCGGAGTCGCCGACCACTTGGTTGAAGAAATCCGCGAAGACCTTTCGCAAGCAAACGCCGCCGAAATTTTGAGCCGCGTCACCATTATCCGCGAAAGCGAACTGAAAGCACTTCCTCAAAATCTTTCGTCTCGCGTCTATAGCAAGCTTGCGAACGATCCATCAAGCCTTTATATTTCCATCGACAAGGACGCCCTCAACACACAAGAGGCCGCCACCAACTGGGACCAAGGTTCACTTACCTTTGAGCAACTCGCCGAGACTCTCCAAACGCTCGCCCAGAACCGAAAAATTCTAGGAATCGACATCTGCGGGGAACGCGCCCGCGACATGGGTTTCGAGGATACCGCCGCAGCAGACGCGCTCAACAATGCGTTGAATGAGAAACTGTATAATCTAATTACCACTTTAGTAGAAAGGAGATTCCCGCCTTCGCGGGAATGACAGCAGCAGAGAATGGCGTTCAATAACCGCAACAACAAAGCCAAGGCCCACGGCGTCGCCCGCGTGATTTCCAAGCGCGGGTATTGTAGCCGGAGCCAGGCGGAAAAGCTGGTTCGCGAAGGCCATGTGATTCTCCGGGGCAAGCCGGTACGCGATCCCGAAGCGCCCGCCTACGAAAACGACGAAATTCTCGTCAACGGCAAGCCCATTACCGCAAGCGATTTCGTCTACTTTGCCATGAACAAGCCTCGCGGAATCGTCACCACCGCAAGCGACGAGAAGGGGCGCAAAACCGTGATGGACCTGTTCCGCGAAGAATACGCCAAAATGTTTCCCGGCAAACCCATGCCGCACATTGCGCCCGTAGGGCGCCTCGACGCAGCAAGCGAAGGCCTGCTGCTTTTTACCAACGACACGAAATGGGCGGACAACATTCTCACCGACGCAAGTCATCTTAAAATCTACCGTGTGCAAGTCAAGGGCAAACCCTCCGCCGCCGAACTTTCACAAATGGAAAAAGGTTTCAACGTTCCGCCCCGCGTATTCGGCGAAAAAGAAGAATTTATGCACGCCGAGCGCGCCGTACTCCACAGCGACGGAGAAAAGAACTGTTGGCTCGAAATTACTTTATCCGAAGGCAAGAACCGCGAAATCCGCCGGATGCTCGCCCACTTGGGTTACGAGGTTCTGCGCCTCATGCGCATCCAGTTCGATAAATTTAAATTGGAAGATTTAAAGCCCGGGAAAATCAAAATAATTTAGAATTCGGAGTTCATAATTCAGAACTAATTCAACTCCGAAATTCAACATCTGAATTTCGAATTAAATCAAATCTCTGTTCAAGAGTTCGCCGTGATCAAGCACCAGGCGGCGGAAGGGGCTGTTCAGGTAAAAGTCCGGGTTATGCGTCGCCATCACGACGGTCGTTCCGCGGGCATTAATTTCCTTGAAAATTTTAAAGACTTCTTCGGCGTTTTTCGGGTCCAAGTTACCCGTCGGTTCGTCCGCCAAGAGCAGGTACGGGTTGTGCACCATGGCACGCGCAATCGCCACACGTTGCTGTTCACCGCCCGAAAGTGTGTAAGGCATCGCAAAGCGCTTCTGGCTAATGCCCACGAGCGCCAAGGCATCGAACACCGCCGCATTAATCTGCTTACTCGGAGTGCCCACGATGCGGAGAGCGAGGGCTACATTTTCGAAAACGTTACGATCCGGCAACAGCTTAAAGTCCTGGAAAATAATACCCATCTTGCGGCGGAGCGCCTGAATCTTATTGTCCGGCGTATTCTTGCTGTCATAAAGACAGTCACCCGTAAACTTCACCATCACCTGGCCGCCACGTTCTTCGTCGGGGCGTTCATCCATATAGATCAGCTTCAGGAGCGTCGACTTACCTGCGCCCGAATGCCCCGTCAAGAACACGAATTCACCCTTGTGGATACGCAACGTCACATTGGAAAGAGCCTTCCAATTATCCTCGTAAGATTTCGTGACGTGGTTAAAGTGAATCATAAGGCCCGCGACTTATTGTTTTAACGAAAAATAAATTACTCCGTCATGCGGATTTCGATGTGGACTTCCTCGCGCCATTTCTTCACGAGCGCCTGGAGCTTCTGATTTTCAAGATGCGTTGCCGCCATCTGTTCAATCTTGCTGTAATCTTCTTCGAGGTTCAAGTCGCGAGTCTGGCGGGAATCGTCGAGACGGAACAGGTGGTACGCACCGTCAATCAGCACGGGTTCCGAAATTTCACCCACGTTCAGGTTCGCTACCGGATCCACATAGGCAGGTTCCATTTCGTTACGCTGGAACCAGCCGAGGCGTCCACCGGCAAAGTTGCTGGACTTGTCTTCACTAAACTTCTTGGCCGCAGCGGCAAACGCTTCGCTCGTCTTCAGGTTCTTCTGCAGAGAATCCGCAAGTGCAACCACCGCAGCGGTATCCTTCGCCGTCGGAATCGTACGGAGCAGAATCTGCGCCGAACGCACGCCGTCTTCCTTACGGCCCAGCACGCGCGGAATATGCCATCCCAGTTTTGTCTTTACCGGATTAGAAGCATACTGACCGTTCTTCAGGGCATCAAGAGCACGTTCAAAGGCGGGGTCAAGCTGACCGCGCTTAAAGTAACCGAGGTCGCCGCCCTTTGCGGCAGACGTATCCTGCGAATGGGCTTTCGCCAAAAGTTCAAAGCTCATGCCCAGGTTCAGCGTATCGATCAAGGCATCAGCAATTTTACGCACCGAATCCACGATTGCAGAATCGGGTACGATCGGCAACTGGATATGGCTCAACAAGACGCAGTTGAACTGCTGCGGAATGGAGTCCTTGTATTCGGCAAAGAACGCATCCACTTCCTTTTTTGTCGGGTTAATGACACCCACATGACGCTGGCGCACGCGGGTCATTTCAATGTGTCCGCGAATCTGCTTGGCGAGCTGGTCACGGTATTGCGCCATGCTAATCCCCAACTGCGCACGAATGGCCTTTTCAAGTGTAGCCAAAGTCGTATTCTGGCTGGCAGCAAGCTGCGACAAGTGGGCATTCACGCGCTGGTCCACTTCGGCATCCGTCACCACAATCGAGTCTCGGTCGATTCGGCTCAACAAGACCTTTTCTTCAATCAGCTGATCCAGCACATACTTGCGCTGATCCGCTTCCGACATCGCGTTCCCTTCGGGAGTTTCCTGATAGCGGTACAAGGCATTCAAGAATTCCGAACGCATAATCGGCTTACCGTCCACGACGGCTGCAACGCCTTCCATCAGCACAGGTTCAGCCATCGCAAGCGAGGCCATGCATCCAAATACAAAAGCAATCCGTTTGGCAAAGGACTTCATTATTTTTCCTTTTCACTAAACACGTTCATCTGCGAGAAAATCGGGCGAGCCTTTTTCCATTCCTTCTTCAGGCGAGAAAGCACCGTCTTCTGGTGTTCCACCCAGGCACGCGTTGCCACATCTTCAACCACTTCGGCATAAGGCAGCACATCGGCAGAATCAAGCCTCGACACGACGACAGCCATCTTGAGCGCACCGCCACAGACCTTCATCACCGAAAGCTGACCGAGTGTCGCATCCTTAATAGAAGGAATCATGCAGCTATCAGGACTTACCGTCGCCGAATCAAACGCCTCAATCTTTTTCACGAGCCAATGTTCTGCAGGCAAGGAATCATAGACAATCTTCTTATGTCCCCTGTAATACTGATCCGCCGACTGCCAATCCCTAAAATAAAGGATAGCACCCTTGACCATCGTTTGCCCACGCAAGAACAGCTCCGGATGCGCCTGGTAAAAGTCAAGCTTTTCTGCATCGCCCACCATCATGGTATCGGCAAAACTCTGCAAGAAATGGTCAACCGTCATCTTGCGTTCGGTACGGCGGATTTGCGCCTGCAAGTCCTCGTCCTTCAGCATGCCGTTCGCCACGGCTTCCTGGTAAATGGTCTCTTCGTCAATCCAATGTTCCAGGAAAGTCAGCTTTTCACGATCGGTCCAGGAATCCCATTCCGGAGCCACACGGCGGATTTCCGATTCACGGAGTTTCGCCTCACCCACAGAAACGACAACAGGATCTTCCTTAGCGAACGGGACATCGCAACCGGTCAACACGACCAGCGAACACGCACACAAAGTCAGCAAAAAACGGAAAATAAAATTCATCGAGGCTAAATTTAGAAAATTTGCGACCCGCAGCCCATAAAAAAGGGGACTTTCAATCCCCAAACCCTACTTTCGGACAACCTTAATCACGAAACCGAAAGACTTGGTATTGAGGGGAACATCGTCAGTTGGCATATTTCCGCCCTTATACTCGTCACCTTCCTCGTTATTAAACGAAAGAACCGTCTTGAACGCAACACCCACAAAGAAATGTTCAGTAAACTCCCAAAGGTACCCCACCTCAAAACGGAATGTCATTTCCCAGTCTTCGTAATCCATTCCATATTTCTTTTCGGCCTTATCCTGCCCGTACAAATACGTCGGCCCAAGCGAGAACCCCGCAAAGGAACCGTTCAAGAAAGAATACCTCGATGTCGAATCAAAAAACAGATTAAACGGAAAGAAAACCGAGCCGAAACCTAAATAATACCGGAGTCTGGAATCATGTTCCAAAAAATCTTCCTTGTCCCGCGAATAGTACTTGTACCGGTAATCGCCCTTGGCCAAGAACAGGTCGTTATCCAGAAACACTCCCCAAAACCGAAACAGGTAAGCGCCCGCACGGAACCCCACATTGTACGTCCACCCATCAAAATTGATGATGTTGTAATGCAGGTCCTCGTCATAGACCATCTCGTCTTTTTCTCGGTCGTGGTAATAATTGATTACGGACGCCGTTTGATTCTTTGAATTAGAAGACATTGCGCCGCCACTGATTTCAAAATAAGGCGAAAAGAAATCCGAGAGCGTATGGCGCTTACGTGGAGGAGCCTCTTCCGATGAATAGACGCTCGCATCTGCCACGCACAACAGACAAAGTATCAGCAAAGCGATGCGTGTCATCTATCAACGACTCCGTCAACTTTAAGCACAGCGAAATTCACGAACTTGCCACAGGAAGTATCTTCGGGCGACAGGAACTTCTGCAATTTAAAAGACTTGCTCAAAGTTTTTTTGTGCTCATCGACTTCCCTAAAATAGTACGACCTCGACTCCGCAGAATCCACCTCCGCCCAATAAGACGGAAGCTCAATCTCACGTCCGTCGCAATAAAAAGCGAGGCGTACTTCCAGTTCATTTTTTAATCCCAGATCAAGCGAGTCGTAATCTCTGCGGAACACAACCTTCGATGTATCAAGACGACCGCTACATTCCCTATATAAAAGGGAATCCCTAAAATAGACCTGCATTTCAAGCGAATCAACACCGGACGGTTTTTCGGCAAGTACATTAATGGATTTTGGCGGATCAACCCACCAACACGGATCGCAACCCATGCCACACAGGCACAGCGAAAGTATCAACAAAAGTCCCCAAAAGGGAAGACGAACCCACCTCACTAACATACAAATAAAATAAACATTATCCAAAACGCGGTCAAGTAAAAAAGACTTAACCCGTCCCACAATAATCGGCTACAACCGATTACGACAGCTTACAATCGTCCGAAGCGGCCCTTGAGTTTTGCCAGGGCATCGTCTTCGATAATTTCTTCGGAATCGTCGCCCTTGCGCTTAAACCGAAGGATTTCAAATTCCTCCAGCAAGGCAGAAGCCTGCAAGTAGAATTCCGGATACTCGGCCTCGTCGCTCTGCATATGTTCCATTTTTGAAAGGAGATCCCTAGCCTTTTTCAGCTCGTGTTCCTTCATGAAACGGGCCTTGAGGAAGGGGCGGAACTTTTCGCGGAGCGTGCGCACCGATAGTTCGGGTTTTAAGGGAGCCTTGTCTCGGGGATTGTTCGGTGCGCCCGCACCCAGCAGCTCGCCCAAGACACAAAGCCTTTCGAACAAAGTTGTTTCCTTATCTTCGGAATAGAGTGCGGCAATCTTTGCAATCGAAATTCCTGCAGCAGCCACCGCATCGCGGGCATGGTCGCCCCCTTGGCGCATAGCGACCGAGAATTCGCGAAGCACATCCCAGAACTTGACAAACGCCTCTGCACCAAGCAGGGCCGACTCGTAAGTTGCCCGCACCAGGGCGAGACGCACCTCGTCATCCTCGCTGCGCGTCTTTGCAGCGAGGTTCTTGAAATCGTTGATTTTCTTGCCTCGGGAGAATTCCAGTCCCGAAAAACGCACGCAGCGGTTCGCATCCAGTTTATCAGCGACAAGCGACTTGAGCACCCAAGCCTTCAGGGCCGTCTTGAATCCATCGGCGTAAAGGCCTCCGGTTTCCAGCAGATTCAGGCGATCTGTAATGAGCGAATCAGGTTCGGCCGAAACTTCGACCCGCTTTCGGAAGACTTGCCAGAACGCAGATTCCGCCGGAGTCATCAGAGCAGATTCACCGAGACGCCAGCCAAAACGCATTTCATCGAGCGCAAAGTCAATACCGAACGTCACAACGACAGGACGCACCGCGGCAAACAAGCCAAAGCTTCCCCATTCTGGATTCAACTCGACCGAAAACTTTTCCGGGAAGCCCTGCTTGAAAATCTTGGCATGCAAGCGCAGGTGATTTTCCTTTTCAGGAGTCACCGTCGGGATGTCGCAATCAAGCTGTTTCATGCCTGCAAAAACTTCATAGAGGCTCAACAGAGGCGCCTTGTGCGGATTTTCCTTGAGTTTGTCACAGAAGGCATCGTCAATAAACGTGCGACGGTTTTCAAGTTGCTTCTTGGCAGCCTTGGGCATTTCGCGAATGATGGACTCCGCCATCCACTCACGCCACTGATGAATCGAAAGTGCGATTTTCGCAGGCGTCAGCTGCGGGAGCAAATCGTAAGGCAGCTCCAGCGTAATTCCGTCGTACTCCTTGGTCGCATCGAAAACCATCTCGCCATTAACCATGCGGCAAGAACCATCGAGACCTTCAATACGGAACTGTTCGATGCTCCCCCCAAGAGAGGATTTTGGGAGCGACTTTTTACTATGCGTGTCACCCTGAGCGGAACGTAGTGAAGCCGAAGGGTCTCTATTTGCTTTTTCAAAAAAATCACCTAAAGACTGCTTCGCACCACCGGTGTTCGCAATGACACCATCTACGGCACTCTCATTCTGCTCCAGCCAGAACTTGGCATCAAATTTCAGGAACTGGTCGGTATGTTCACGAATGTAGTCCTTGAGAGTCTTGATGGAATTTACGCTATGGGCGATGCGCACATAGTAATCCACCAGCGCATCTTCGCTCGGGGCGAGTCCAAACATTCGCTTACGCGCTTCAAGGGCATGCAGGTCTTCAACCACATGCTCGTTATGCGTCATAAACGCAAACGGGCGCGCCATCTGGCCTAGCACCACGGCCTCGCGCCAGAAAATTTCGGCACACTCATCAGGGTTCACGCGGGCATAATCCACGCGGTGACCGCGACTAATCACAAGTCCCCTGAAGCTCACTTCTTCCACCGCTTCCACGAATCCGCGCTCCTGGTTCCACATCGGCGAATACCAGCGGCGAGTGCAGAAGGGTTCCGCCACCTGCATAATCCATTCGGGCTTAATTTCGGCGGATTTGTTAAGGAAGATGCGGCTCGTTTCGCGCACTTCGGCGCTGAATAGCCATTCCACACTCTTGCCGTACAAATCGCTACCGGGGAATACGTGCGTCTCGCGTCCGCTTACCAGTCGGTAGCAGCCATTTTCGATATCGCGGCGGGCAATACCTCCGAGGAATCCCGAAAGGAGCGCAATGTGCAGGTTGTCGCCGTGGAAAGAATCCAGCGGACACACTCGATTTTCGAATTTCACGTCGAGAATGCGACTGAACTGTTCGTACAGATCGATCCATTCACGGCAACGCAAAAAATGGAAGCTGAACTTGTCGCAGAACTTGCGCAACTTGTTCCAGGACTTGCCATCCCATTCGGAACAGAAGGCATTCCACATGCTAATGTAAGTCAAGAAATCGCTCTTGTGACCCGCAAACTTTCGATGTAGCTGACGGATACGGGTGCGCTCCGGCTCCTCGCCAGGAACCACTCGCGGATCCTGGATGCTCAAGGCCGAACAGACAATCAGTGCAGGCTGCAATACCCCCGCCTCTCTCGCCCGCAAAAGCACCGCCGAAAGCGCCACGTCCATCGGAAGCCGCGTCATTTCGCGGCCGAGTTTAGTCACATGGCCGCTGCTATTGTCAGCGGTCAGGGCGCCTAGTTCAAAAAGCGTCTTGTACGCGCCGCGGAACGCCGAATGCGGCGGAGACTGCAGGAACGGGAAATTCTCCAGTTCAAGCCCCAGGCTTCGCAGCTGAAGCACCACATTCGCGAGATTACTGCGCCGGATTTCCGGCTCCGTAAACTCGTCTCGCTTCTCGAAATCTTCAGGTGAATAAAGTCGAATGCAAACGCCAGGCTTCACGCGCCCCGCACGCCCCGTGCGCTGCCGGGCACTCGCCTTCGAAATATCCTCGACGGGCAGCCCCTGGATTCTGGACTGCGCATTGTACCGCGAGATGCGGGCCGTTCCCGTATCCACCACATAGGCGATTCCCGGAATGGTCAACGACGTTTCGGCAATATTGGTTGCCAGCACCACGCGGGTCTTTCCCGTATGCTTAAAGATGCGGCGCTGTTCATCGGGACTCATACGCCCGTAAAGCGGCAAGATATCGAATGACGCCGAATCGAGTTCATGCGCCAATTCACCCGCCAAGTCCTGGATGTCGCGTTCCGTCGGCAAAAAACAAAGCAGGTGATCGCGGTGGCGCGTTTCCAGGTCAAGAATCGCATCGCGCGCTTCGTCGAGTAGCCCCGAATCGCCCTTGCCGCTGGTATCGAGGGCAGCCCGCATCGCCGAACCGCCATCGAAAAAGTATTCCACCTCCACCGGGTACGTTCTTCCCTCGGCTTCGAGCACGCAGCTGTTTTCGTAGAATTCCTCAAAGAGCTTCGCATCCAGCGTCGCGGAGGCCACAATCAGCTTGAATTCGGGGCGAGCCTGTAAAACCGTCTTGAAAATGCCGAGCAGAATATCGATATTCAGCGAACGTTCGTGCGCTTCGTCAATCACCACCGCCGAATACTGGCGGAAAAGCCTGTCGCGGCGGAATTCCTGCAGCAGGATACCGTCGGTCATCACCTTGATGGGCGCATCACTCTGTCCCTGCTCCCAAAAACGGATCTTGGTGCTAACAAGCGTTTCGTCCTTCAATTCTTCGCGCAAGCGATCCGCAATAGAAATCGCAGCCAAACGCCTCGGCTCCGTCACACCGATTTTAAAGGGGTTCTGAGGACGCGCTTCGTGCTCTGAGGTATGGGCTCGGGCTTCACCCTTTGAGGAATACCACTCCAGCAAAAACTTCGGCAACTGCGTCGACTTGCCCGAACCGGTGTCTGCCTTGACAATCACCACCTGATGCTTCTCGAGCATCTCGAAAAACTCTTCCCGATGCTCAACGACAGGAAGTTCCGGGTATTCGATTTTCAGCGAAGACAAATCCATACAGAGACTACACCGACTTGACGAGTTTCGCGCAATAAATAGGGCCGCGGCCCTCGGAACGGTCCGGCAGAATATGGACACCGAATTCCGTACGGTCTGCACCGGGCAGCAGATTTTCAATCTCAACCATCCGCATAGACGGGCGCTTCTTCAGGATTTTCTTCACCACATCGTCATTTTCCATCGGCGACAGGGCGCAAGTACCATAGACAACCGTTCCACCCGGTTTCAGCGCATCAACTGCCGAAGCAAGGAGTGCCCCCTGCTCCACCGAAAGCCTTTTTACGCGCTTGGCGGACCACACCTCCAAATGCGCCGGGGAATTCAATACATGGCGGTCCGAGGAACAAGGCGCATCCAGAAGAATTTTATCAAAGCACTCTTTCTTGTGGAGTCCAAACTTCATGCCGTCGTACCCCGTCACCTTGATGATTCCGCGCCACGCTTCCGGCAAGGAATTTTCAATCACGTGCTGCAGCCGCAGCCTTCTGTCAGGCGAACGATCGTTACTCTGCAAGGATCCTTCCCCTTTCAACAGGGACGCAATCACCAGAGTCTTTCCACCAGGCGCCGCACACATATCGAGAACATCATCTCCCGGCTGCACATCCAAGGCCTTCGCCGCAAAAACCGAAGCTTCATCCAAATAATACGGTTCAAGGCCTTCGCCGAAGCGCAATTCCGTCGCGCACCCCTCCCCTTTCAGGGATTCCAGCAAGGCCGGCCAGCGTTCACCGAAAAGATTCTCGTAGTAGTCGAAAAATTCCATAATTTTAAAGATAGAAAGTGATTCGCGCCTATTATAAAGAAAAAACTCTCTGCTCAGGGGTGTGAGCAAAGAGTCTTCGTTGAGCTACCAGGATTCGAACCTAGACAAACAGAGTCAGAATCTGTTGTGCTACCATTACACCATAGCTCAATGCGCCACCAAAGTTAGTAAATAAAAATCAGTTCGGCAAGGGGTTATTTGAAAATATTTTGACTTGGTGGCGTATAAGTCATCCATTGCTGCTGTTGGACACCCCCTTCAGGAAGCGTAACGGCCGTAAAAGTCACGTAAAACAGCATCGGAACCTCCGATTTACGCAGCTTGTTCATCACCTTGGGGTCTCCCGAATAGAGAACCACCTGCTGGTCTCCCGACGGAAGCCCATCCAGCATGAGCATATAGCAGGTCACATCGCGCACGAAATGCGAGGTTCCCTTGATGCCCACCACCACACTATTGACCATACAGTTGTTCGACTGGGTCGTATCTTCGCGGTCAACGACCAAGCTCACGCCACTCACTAGGGAAGAAGGCTTCGAGAGGGTTGTCTTTCCGATATCCAGGGTATCCTTCAGTCCATCAATGTCCTTCTTAGTCAGGTAGCGGGAAATTCCGACCTGAGCAACCTTTTCATCCTTAAGGCTGCGGAATTCGACCCTGAAAGAGTCGCCCGGCAGGGAATCCGGAACAGGCAACCACCAACGACCGAGACTGTCGGTCGTCGTCTGCGCCACAAATTCCAGGGAATCACCTTCCACGAATTCAAATCCGTAAATGTCACGGATAGTCATCACCTCGACATCGGCACACGGGTCCCCATTCTTGCAGAGAACAGTTCCCGAAATTCTCGAGACATTCTTCGTTTCCTTTTCCGATTCCTTGATCAGGGTATCTGCCTTGGCCGTCACGCTCCACACGATAGGACCAGGACTTACCGTATCGCCCTCGTACATCCGATTCAGGCTCAGGCTACGATAGATTAGGCTATCCGCAAAGCCCAACGAACGCATACGGGCAACCGTCAGGGAGTCTCCCGGGAAAATTTCCAAGTCCCAGTTGCCAGCAGGCACCAGCATATAGAAGCTATCGGCAGCAAAGACGTCGTTACAGAACGGCGTTCCCGAAAGGCAGGTCACAAAGTGTCCGCCCACCGAAATAGAGGAATCTTCAACTTCATCGAAATAGAGCACACTGCTCACCACAGCCGCCTTTTCAAGCTGGATGCTGTCAAAGGCCTTCGCCTTCAGGGTCGTACGCGGCAAGAAGAACACTTCCACCGCCGAAGTATCGATCACGGCAAGCTGGAACGTATCCGCAATCGCCGAATCAAAGGCGTACACGCCATCGGTATCCGTCACCACTTCAATCTGTTCCGGCACATGAAGTACGCTGTCGATAACAGCCATACGAGCCATGCGAACGACCGCTTCAGATGCGGGAGTTCCATCGACACGGAGAACAACGCCAGCCACCTGATAATCAGCTTCAGCAACCGTATTGCCCGTATCCGTCACCGTACCGGCAGCCTTGTCGTTACTGCAGGCCATCAAGGTGAGCACTGCAACCAAGGCAAAAATCGCAAATTTCAATTTTTTCATTTTTCCTCCTCGGTTTCCGGCGGAAGTTCCACCTTTTCCTTGCTCAGCGGGAAAAACTGAATATTCATCTGGCAAACCATCGTCTCGCCCTCGTCGGAGCGGATGATGTCGACCACTTCCTTGCGGAACAGGTCAATCTTGCTGATGATGCGTTCCAGGCCTTCTGCAGAAACGCTCATCGTCATACAAGATACATTTCTGCGTTCGGTGCTGTAATGGTCCAGGGCATCTTTACCCAGATCCATCATCTGTTTCTGGAACTGATGAACGAAAAGCGACGAAATTTCGGAACCGCTAAAGATAGCCTTGTTTACCGAGCGGTAAAAGCCCTTTTCATCCAGCTCGATCAGCTGCATCGACAGGAGCAGCTGGATAGCCTGCTTTGCCTGCGGAAGCGTGATGCGCGGATTGAGGAACAGGGCCAGTTCCTGGATATTCTTAGGGCCCACATCGAGAACGGACAGCGCCTCGCGGACCGCCACGTAATACCACTTGCTATAGTACTCCTGCTGGCTCTTGGTCAGCGACTTGATGGCACTCGGGAGGAGCGCGGACATCTGCTCGAAGATCGCCTGCTTGGATGCCGGCGTGGTCGCATGCGTAAAGTCCACCATCAGCGTAAAGTAGCGGCCTTCCTTTTCGTTCAGGCCGAGAGCCGCGATAAACTTGGGCAACATCTGGGGCGTAAGCGACTTGCGCCCGCGGACCAGGTCCAAATAGAATCCCGACGAGGAATACCCCGCCTTCTTGGCGAAGGACCTGTAAGAAAAGTAGCGTTGCACGGACTTACGGTAATCGTAATAATCCTGCAAATACTTTCGGTAGTTGTAGTAAGCGTATACGTTCATCACTTTTAAATATAATTTTTTCTTCTTTTTTTGGGAACACCTTTTTTTCTTACATCGGATCAAAATTGCGTAAATTTCCGTAAATAGAACAACTTGAGAACACTTTTAATTTTCGAAGTGATACGCTCGGCCATTTTTTTAGGTATATTCAAGGAACACCCAATCCCATCCTTTGGACTTTCGTTTGGCAACAGGCGAAAGTCCTTTTTTCTAAACGTTTTCTAAATTGTGACGCAAATGGAAAAAATAAAGAATTTTCTCAGGAACACCCTATTTAGGGTTTTGCGCATCGCAGGAATTCTCCTAGTCATCTACGTCAGCATGGTTTTCTACCTTGCACTCACCGAACGCAGGAACGCTTTTCCACGCGCCATCTACCATAAAGAAGCGAACGAAGCCATCCAGGGGAAGGCAAGGTCCCTCACCTGCACCCTTGAAGACGGAGTCTCCCTGAACGGATTCAGCATGGGTAACGAAAGCGATCCCGTCCTGCTCTACTATCCCGAAGCGGACGAAGATGCCGCGCAGTTCCTGGCCCAGGTAGAAAAGCTTCCCGGCATCCACATCGTCACCTTCAATTACCGTGGTTCCGCCCAGAACAAGGGAACACCATCCGAAGAAAATTTCGAAAGCGACGCCAAACAGATCCTCGAATGCGCTTCCCAGGTCAACGGAAACGCCCCGCAATACCTTGCCGGACGCGGGATGGGAGCCATTTCCGCCATCAACCAGTCGCGTGCAGGCCAGTCGATCATCCTGATTGACCCCATCCTGAACATAGCCGACGCCATTTCCCAAAAATACAAGGCGCTGTACCCCAAGTTCCTCATCCGTACCCAATTCAAGGCAGACGCAAATAAACTATCTGGCCTCACCAACCTGTCCGTAATCTACGACAAGAAAGCCGTCGAACAGCAGACCAAGGCCGCCACGACGGCCATCCCTGACAAAATGGAATTTTTCAGGAACGGACAGTCCCTTGCCGCGATTTTCCTGCAAGTTATAAGTAAGAATTTATCACCATAAACGCAAACAAATTCACCCTTATTTATATTACTTTACTTACAAAGCCCTTATTTTTCGAGAGTTTTTTTACATATTTTTTCTAAATCACTTGCTTTTGTTAATTTTTTTTATTAGTTTACCTTGAAAACCACAAACAAAAAAAAAGAGGTGTTATATGGATAATGTTATTGTGAAGATGGATATCCGTGGTTTCCTACGGTTTCCGGAGCAGGCCATCAAGGCGATGAAGCTCGACAAGATGGCAAAACAGGGGACTTCTGCCGACGGCAAGACTGTCGAAATCGGCCCCTACGCAGACATCGAAGTGGACCCCATCGGAAAGCGTTTCGCAATCACCCCCACTAAAGAAGCGAAAACGACCTCCTTCCGTTTCATTGTCGGTGTCAACTCCACCAAGTCCAAGTTCCTGTATGTCAAGGGAGCCCTGAACGGCATCGGTTCCAAGATCATCACGGGCGCCTACACCTTGGAAAAAGAAGGCAACCGCTACATCTTCACCGGCAAGGGCGACTCCAAGAAAAAGGGTCCGTGGCAGCTGATTGCCTGCCGTAATTCGATCGCCAACAAGACCATGCTCTCGATCGACACCCGCGGCACCATCATTTTCAACCGCCACACCAGGGACGCCGTGAACACCCAGGTGAACAAGACCATGATCGCTGAATACGATCGCGCCAAGAAGGTCTTCAAGCTCACCTTCAGCAAGGACAAGGGATTCATTAACGTGCGCACTATCGCTAGCCACGCCAATGCCTCCTTCATGGGCACGTTCTCGTCTCACGGAATCGCTCTTCCCAAGCAGAGCTTCCGCACCGAATGCAAGGTTGAAGGCAAGACGATTTCCTTCAGCGTCGCATCCCTGATCGCCGAGCAGAAAGCAGCCGAAAAGGGCTCCAAGAAATAATAACCGAGGTCAACCATGATCGACATTCTCAAGTTGTTCTACACGACCCACTATAACCTGGGTGCACTTGCGGTCCTGATGTTACTGCTTTTGATTTTCTTCCTCACCAAGAAGAACTTCAAGGGCGCCATCATCGTATTCATCCTTCTTATAGTATACAATGTCGGCATCTATAAAAGGACCGAGGGCAAATCCTGGACCATCGAAATCGATCCGCCGGAAGCGGCATCTAACGGTTACGACAGCTTCAGCAAGCCGCAGCCGATCAAGATGACCTTCTCCGCGACTCCCGAAAAGTGGACAATCACCGACAGCAAGGGCGAAACCCATCATTGGTGCTGGCTCGACGCGGCATGGGACAAGGTTGCCAATACGGACGTTGTCGCCTGGATTTGGGGCGAAAACTCCAGCAAGAAAATGATGAAATCGACCGAAAGCCGCGCTAACGACGCACAAAACGCCGACTAGCCGCCGAATTCGAATTCATTGAGTGTAACCTCTCCTGCTTCCATACGGAGGTAGGAGAGTTTTTTTATCCACTCGCCTGAAGAAGCGACCAAACCGCCATCGACAGTCCAAAGTCCTGAAATGTGGTGATGCCCGAGGACACAGCAGTCACATTTATTTTCTCGGAGCATGCGTTCCGCCCAATGCAGGTATTCTTCCATCTTGATGATGCGGGACTCCCCCACCTTGCGGCTATTGCGACCGACAAAGCGGGCAAGCGCCATTCCCCAATCCGGGTGGATTTGGCGGAAAAGGAAACGATTCAACGGGAAATCGAGAATCCGGCGGAAAATTCGGTAACCGAAATCGGACTTCGCCACGCCGTCACCATGTCTAAAAAAGACTCTCTTCCCCTGGATTTCCAGTACAACTTCCTTATGGACCTGGGCGCCAATGCTTTTCGGGAAAAAGTCTCCATACGCAAAGTCATGATTCCCTTGCAACAGGTGGACTTCGCAGCCGGACTGCACCAGTTCACGCAGCGCAAAGAACAGGTCAAAGTGATTACGGTTCACGTAGTCATTGTACTCGTACCAGAATTCAAACAAATCGCCCACGATTACCAGGTGCGAGGCATTTCCCTTGAGGGACTCCACGAAACGGACTAGGGCTTTTTCGCGGTCAGGAAGAGCTCCCGGCGGATTCACACCCAGATGCGCATCGGAAATAAAGTAGGCGGGCAAAGTCATCGGTTACGAATATAGAAACTATTCAAATCTATCTGGGAAAAACTCTTTATTATATTTTGTCCCGATGAAACCGCATTGTGCAAAAACCGCATTTTTGTTTGCAATGGCAACAATCTGTTGCGGATTTTTCGTAAGTTGTTCCGTAAGCCTCACGAAATACGATCTCCAGGAATATCCGAAAACGGCAACCTTCTTCGAGCCGATCGAACTCACCTTCGGAGACAAGACTTCCTATCTGGATTCCAATCTGCAGAATGCCTATTCGGCCGTCATCGACACCACATTCTATCCCATGGGGAATTGCCGCGGCACCGCCCATATTTCGGCAAAGGTCCTCCCGGACAACGAGACGAGTGACTGGGGCATCGGAGCGGCCTTTATTCCCTTATGGCCGGCACTTCCCGTCAGCGAATCGTGGCATTACCATATGGACGTGCAAATTCTCTGCAACGGAGCTTTGTCATTCTCGGCGGAATTCGAAGAAAGCGAACATGTCGAAGCCTTCTGGTTCGGGCGTATGCGCGCAGACCTCGTCAACGACGCCTCGCAGGAAATGCACCGGAAATTAATTGAGCGCCTCAAGTTCGAGACGCAGATGGGAAGATACACCGACCTCAACTCGGCGCAGGATTTTTAAGTCAGGCGACCGCCACCTTACGTGTCTTTTTCGCCTGCAACCAGGCCACCAGCAACGCAACTAGCAAATACAGCACGCCGAAAACAAGCAGCGTCATTTCCACCGCATCGCCGATATGCGTGTAGACCGTGTCGCGAGTCCTAAGCGGGACCTTCCTCTGGATAACGCGGTCAGTAAAGATTTCCGTATTTCCGTCAAAATGGCCGTACTGGTCAATAAACACCGAGACTCCACTATTTGCAAGGCGAGCTACGGGCATTCCTGTTTCAACCACACGGTACCGAATCAGGTTCAAATGCTGGTAAGGGGCGGAGCTCCGGCCGAACCAGCCGTCGTTCGTAATGTTCACCATCAGGCGTGAACCGCTGCGGATAGCCTCGCGCACCAAATCACCAAAAATGGCATCATAGCAGATGTAGGGCGTCCAATGGAACGGACGATAAACGGGTGTTTCCTTGCCCGCCACAAAATCGCCCTCGCCCAAATCCACATAGTTCAGAATCGGGAAGACTTCGTCGAAGGGGATTCGTTCGCTGAACGGAACCAAGTGCTTCTTGATGTAGCGATCGGGATAGCCTCCGACGCCCGGCGTGAACAGGAATGCGGCGTTGTAGATATCGAACTTGCGCACGCTTCCCGGCGGATTTCTCCGATAGTCGAGGGCGCCCGTCAAAATGCTAGCCTTCTTTTCGTCAGCAGTTTTGTGCAGAAGATCAATTACGCGAGGTTGCCTGCGAATGTGATCCGGTATGGCAGTTTCAGCCAGAACAATCAAGTCCGCGCCATCCTTGACACTATCGTTCACCATGCCGACCGTCTTTTTCACGATGGCATCAAAACGTTCCTTGCTCCACTTGGCCCCCTGCTGGATGCTCGGCTGCACCAAGGCAATATTCGGAGAGCCTTCGCGATCCGTACCGTAAAAAGGTGCCGCCTCGGGTTTCGAGAGCACGACACTCCCCTGCACAAGCAGCGCCACAAAAATGACCGCCGGGAGCGCCAAAACGGGAGCCGCCTTTTTCAGGTTCTGAGCCTTGCAGAACACATGCGCCACAGCCTGGTTCGAGGCCACCACGAGAATCGTATAGCCAAAAATTCCGATATACGAGAGCATCTGGATCAGTTCCAGCTGGTTTCCGAAAACATAACCCAGATGACTCCACGGGAACGCAAAGTCGCCGTAGGTACGCGTCATTTCAAGTCCCGCATAGAACACCGGATAAAGCAGCAGGAAAACAGGGCGGAACTTTCGCGGAGCATCCTTCGCAAGAGTATACGCAAAACCCGCCAAGGTGTTGTAGGCACTAAAGAAGGCAATCAACAGAATCAATCCGAAAAGAATCAATCCCGAAGGCGCCGTCTCCACATGCATCACGTTATAGATCCAGTAGTAGTTGACCGCATTGTAGAGCATGCCCGACCAGAAGGTCGCAAACATCGCCTGTCCACGCGTGTAACGGTTCAGGACTATAAACCACGGCACCAGCAACAGCAAGGCGGCGGGGCCAAGCGGCATTGGCGGATACGCAAACGCATACAGTCCCCAGCCAAAAGAGGAAAGCAGGAGCGCCACGAGCGAATCGCGATTTTTCAAATGCGAGAAATTCCAAACCGCAAACAGAATCAGCCAGAAAAGTCCGATGGGGCAAAATGCCAGAACCACCTGGACAAGCCCCGCATGTCCTGCACCGGCCAAGTCACCTATATTATAGTCCAGCGCAAGGAACAGGAACGAAAGCAGCGCGAACGCATAAAGCATCCGCTTGAAATTCTGACGGATGCCCCTAAAAATCAGGAACGGCACCGAGAGCGAGAGCGGCAACCACTGCAAGTTCATCGTGTAAAGCCCCGGCGAATCAGGCCGCATTGCAAACACGACAACTTCTGCGACCAAAAGGACCGCTACATAAATCCAGTAAACTTTCGGGAGCGCTTTCAGCAGCGACTTCATTCTTTCAAGCATCAGAGCCCGCTCTTGTCCTGGGGGTTGAAAATCAGCACGAATTCACCCTTGGGCGGATGCGCCTTGAAATGCGCCGTAATCTCGCTCGGAGTCCCGATCAGGTGTTCCTCGAACTTCTTGGTCAGCTCGCGCATCAGGGCAATCTTGATTTCACCGAAAACCTGGCCAATTTCTTCGACGAACTTGTCGATGTTATGCGGACTTGCATAAAAAATCTGCGTTGCCTCTTCTTCCTTAAGTTTTTCGAGGAGGTGAATGCGCTGGGCGCTCTTCTTCGGCGAAAAATACTGGAAGCTGAAATGGTCCGTCGGCATACCGCTCGAAACCAGCGCCGTAATCATCGCACAGGCACCGGGAACCGCACGCACGTCTATACCTTCGCGAACGCACTCGCGCACCAGATTGAACGCAGGATCTGCCACACCGGGCGTTCCCGCATCACTCACGAGCGCAATGTCACCTTCATTCTTCAGGAATTCCACATACCGAGGAGTCACCTTTTCCTTGTTGAAGTCGTGGTACGCCTCCATCGGGGTATCGATGCCGTAATTGTCAAACAGCACCCGCGTATGGCGAGTGTCTTCGGCAAGCACCAGCGGCACTTCCTTCAGAATCCGCACGGCGCGGTAAGTGATATCTTCCATGTTCCCGATCGGGGTCGCGACGATATAAAGAGTATGCATAATAATACCTACTCCAAAAATAGAAAAAGCAAATTATTTTCCGAAAAGCGAATCCTTTATCCCTTGAAAAAATGATTTTGTCTTGCCGCTACGCACGACCACGACAATCCTGGATGTCGCGTAGTTATCGGTAAAGTCAATCAGCTGCTTACGTTCTTCGGTCACAGAAAAAGCGGCAAAACCGAGGTCAGCCTGACCGTCGCGCACGGCTTCGATAATTTTCCCGAAATCCATATCGATAATTTCGAGCGGGCGTTCCAGGTAATCCGCCACATAACGGACAATCTCGACGTCGGAACCAACAAGCTCCTTCTTTTCATTATAGTAGACAAAAGGAGGAAATTTCGCATAGGTCGCCACTTTCAGGACAGGTCCATTCGCAGGGCCCAACGGGACCCTATACTTGGCATCTCCACCGACATAAGATCTCACAATAGAATCGTAAACACCCGTCGCACGCATCTGAATCAGTGCCACGTTGACCGAATCAAGTAAGCCCCATTTTTCCTTAGCGATAACCCCCGCATACGATTCTTCCTTAAGCGCCTCATCCAAAATCCGCAGCGAGGGGTCACTGTCAACAAGAACCTTTGCCGGGACATCGTCACTCAAAATTGCGTCCAGTTCCCCCTGAAGCAGGGGCTCCACCATATCTTTGAGCGACGGATAAGATTCGAATTTCATATCCATGGAACCGTTTCCCAGCTTCATCGCATAAGCCTCGGCAGTCGTCCCCTTAATGACGCCCACCTTCTTATGGGCCAAGTCACTTACGGCGAAGACCTCGTTTTCAGGAGACTCGCCCTTGGAACACCCCACGACCAATGCCAGCGTAAGCAGCACAAAGAAAAGCCTAACACAACGCATCATCACAAAAACCTCACAAAATTCTTACATTATTGAATATAATAAAAGAAAGGCGCAAGATTCCAAAAAAATAAGGAAAAAAGCTATTTTTTAAGGCGAATGCCAGCGATTGGGAGAGACCAAAAGTTCGTGCAGCCGGAGAAACCCATGCCCTTAAATCAGGAAGAAGAATTTCAGCTCGAGTGGATCAAGAACCACCACATGGAAGATAAGGACGAGCAGGCGCGGAAAGAAGCCGAAGCGAACGCCGCCGAACGTCCCGCGCGCTCCCCGCGCGGGCACAAGATGCGCCGCAACCCCAGCGCCTGGGAACTGCCCGTACCCGAAGATGAAATCGACCTCCACGGCATGACCTCGGACGAGGCGGCGGAAGCCGTCGAGCGGCGCATCGATGACCTGATGATTGCAGGCCTCAAGGTACTGCGGGTCATCCACGGCGGCGGCAATCCAAGCTACGGCAACGTCAAGCGGATTATCGACCGCAAGGTCCGCTCCGAATGGAGCAACCGCATCCAGCTGTACAAAGTCGAGCCCGACAACGCCGGTTCGAGCATCATGATCCTCGGAAAACCGCGCCCCGCCCCCGCAAAACGCCCCCAGAAGCGCCTGAAAAAGTAAAAAAAGAGACCTTTTTTCACTTTTTTGCGCCTATCCCCTTTAAATTCTTCAAGTTTTTTTCTATTATTGGACCACCGAACCGGAATATAGCTCAGCCTGGTAGAGCGCTTGCTTCGGGAGCAAGAGGTCGTGAGTTCGAATCTCGCTATTCCGATAAAAACGAAAAGGACACCATTTGGGTGTCCTTTCGTTTTTTTATTGCAACTAGCGCGAGATGAGAACTCACGAAGTGAGTTCGATTACGCTCTAAGTGAACGAAGTGAAACGTAGAGCGGAAGCCTTGACCTGCAACAAAGTTGCAGGCAAGCCCGAAGGGCGAAACGGGAATAACAAGACCGTTTCGGCAATCTCGCTATTCCCAATAAGAATATAGCGAGATCAGGAACGAGCGACGAAGTCGTGAGTTCGACTAAATCACGCCATGAGCGAAGCGAATTTTGCGTGATTTAGAGATTTTGGCGAAGCCAAAACCCGAAGGGCAAAGCCTGAAACGAAGTGAAGGCTTTGTCTAATCTCGCTTCATTCAATAAAGGCTTGACTAAATGCGAAATGAAATGAGCATTTTGTCTAATCTCGCTTTCACTGATGAATGCTTAGACAAAATGAAACGAAGTGAAACGCAGAGCGGAAGCCTTGTCCTGCAACAAAGTTGCAGGCAAGCCCGAAGGGCGAAACGGGAATAACAAGACCGTTTCGGCAATCTCGCTATTCCCAATAAGAATATAGCGAGGTCAAGAGCGAACGCCGAAGGCGTCCATCTCGCTACCGCTGCTCCCCCCTCACACATCGAACCGAGAATCCGAAGTTCTTGGGTTTGGACATATAGTCGAAAGCCATTGATTTGCTGGTGAGATACCACACACGGGCACTTCCCGCAGGCACACCTTCAGAGGTGTCGTCAGCGCTCCAGAAGAAGGCAAATTTTGCGGTATTGCCGTAGGTTTCGTCGTCGAAACGGTTGCCAGCGGGCATGGCCGAAAACTTGAGAGTATCGTTGCCGTTGGTTTCCCCCGACCAGCCGTAATCTGCTTTGATCAAGTAACCCGCGTTAAAGTCGGCGCCCGCCGCAGTCCAGAGGCTTTCGAAGTCGGCATGCGTGGGCAAGCGGAACCCAGCAGGGCAAGCCTTTTGGGCTGCATCCCAAGTGTAGAGCCTACCGAAAACCATGCACTGGTCATCTTCGTCCTTGTAGCAGAAACTACCCGCAGTCTTGTAATTCAGGTTGTCGCCCAGCCATTCAAGGCCAGCAATTTTGACAGTGCGGTACGTCTGCTTGTCGCGCGGGTCCTTGAACTCATTCTTCTTTTTAGACTTGGAAGCCGCGAACGCAGATCCACAAAGCACAAACAAACTAACAACAAGAATAAACCATTTTTTCATATTAATCCTCTATAGATTGCCGAGTCACTGCAGCGACATTCCCCACCGGCGTTCTGGATTCGGGCAATGATCCTCATGACCGTCGGGCCAAACCCATACTTCGTCTTCGAAGGGACAAGCCACACACTTTCCACCGACAGGACAAAGTCCTGCAGCATTTTCAAAGAACAAGCTCCCCCCGTGGCACACCTTTACAGAGCGAAGCTTTCCCGACCGCAGCTCATTCCGAAGCAAGTCCAGCACTTTTTTATCCACCCTGAAACGATCCCTGATGGATTGTGGAGCTCCTTCCAGAATCACCACCGGATTCCACTTAATGCGGTGAATGTCATTATCCTCCGCAAAAAGCAACATCTCTTTCGCCCACTCAAGGGCAGCCGATTCGTTCGGCACATTTTCGCCATGCAACGTCACCTGCAACGACACAGTCGAAAGCGGATTCTCACCAGCTTCATTCTTCCGACGGCGGCATGTCATAAGCCGCTCCACGTTTTCACGCCACAGCGCCTGGCTGATCCCGCCCATTTCGTAGGAGAGTGTGCTGATCTTGATATCGGAGCAGGCAGTCAGCAACAGCTCCATTCCGAATTCGCTATTCCATTTTCCAGGAAAGGTTCCATTCGTCGTCAGGTTCAGTTTCAGCGCCTTCGCCTCACACACCTGCAGCAGTTCATCGAATTTTGAATAAAGTAAAGGTTCCCCCATCGTCGAGGGAATCACTTCGCGCAACAGCCGATTTCCATATTCATCGCGTTCCGACGCATACCTTTCAATAGCCGCTCTGGCCACCTCTATAGGCATTTCGCCAAAGCGTCCCGAGACACCGCACTGATTCAAAAAACACAGTGGGCAATGCAAGTTGCACAAATCTGGGTTTGTAAGGAGTGTTATTCGCCGCATAGGGAAAAACGACTGAAGCAGGCTAGGCCCAGTTATTCAACCGAAGCCTTACTTCCTATGTTCGCGCAAGTACTTAATCGCAGCAAGTCCCGCCTTTGCACCTTCGCCCACGGCTACGGCGACCTGGAGAGTTCCACCGGTACAATCCCCCGCGGCAAACAATCCGGGAACGGTCGTCTGGAAGTCCTTGTCGAGCACGAGCATTCCTCCGTCAAATCCGGCACCAGCCTTTTTGGCGAGGTCTGTCGCGCTTGCACTTCCGAGCGCCACGAAAAGTCCGTCAAAATTTTCTTCGGTACCGTCTTCGTAATGAACGCCGCTGAATTGGCCTTCACCCACCAGCGACTGCAAATGGCGTTTTTCGACCCTCACATTTTCAGGGAAAGCTGCAGTCAGTTCCGCCCCGTTCGTCAAGAGCGTCACCGAGTTCACGACCTGCAGGAGTTCCTGCGCCTCGTGGAGGGCGTATTCGCCACTCCCAAGAACGGCCACGTTCTTTTTACGGTAGAAAAAAGCGTCACAGACGGCACAGTAGCTCACTCCATGACCTTCGAGTTCGGCCATCCCCGCAATCGGATGCTTGTTACGGGCCGAGCCCGTCGCCATAATGCAGGCCTTTCCACGATATTCCCCCGAAATTCCCTTGGCAACAAAACCTTCGCCATCGAACATCAGGTCAGTCACCTCGTCGTCGGCAATCTTTGCACCCAAGGCTAGGGCCTGCTGTTTTCCCACTTTAAGAAGTTCTTCTCCTGCCAAGGGCTTTTCCAGGCCATAATAATTCTGGATCATATGCGCCTTGGCAAGCGCACCGCCATCCTTTCCGACCAGCTGCACATTGAGTCCAGCACGCAAGCCGTAGAGCGCGGCAGAAATTCCCGCGGGTCCGTAACCAAGAATTAACATGTCGGACATAAATACCTCTTTGTTTTTTAATTCATTCACTATACAAGATACAATTTATTTATTTTAAAAGTGGTTGTGTTGGGAAATCGAATTGAAGGTTAAATATGCAAAAATACACCCCGCGCGATATGTTCGTCGAAGCTGGCTACGGTCCCAGTTTTGCGGCACAGCTTATACAAAATGCCTATAGCAAACTCTTCGAAGGCGATCCGATTAACGAACGGGTCTGTTTCGATGCCTCCGATGACATGAGCTATATCATCGATATCGGCCATGACGACATCCGCTCCGAAGGCATGAGCTACGGAATGTATATCACTGCCCTCACGGGCCACGAGCGCCAGTTCGACAAGTTGTGGAACTTCTCAAAGCGTTACCTCCGCAATGATGACGGCCCGCACGTAGGCTACTTTGCCTGGCAAGTTTCCACGGCCGACTTCAGCAAGATGGACCCAGGTGCAGCCCCCGACGGCGAGGAATACTTCGCCATGGCACTCCTGATTGCCGCCGAAAAGTTCAATCGACCGGACCTCAAGGACGAAGCTATCGGCCTTATCAACTGGCTACGCAACAAGCCGAACAACGGCATTGTCGGTCCTATCATAGACCCCGAAAACAACCTTGTCAAATTCTCCCCTGTTCTCGGCAACGATTTTACCGACCCGAGCTACAACACGATTGCCTTCTACCGAGCCTTTGCCGAAGCCACCGGCGACGAAAGATGGCTAACGACAGCAGACAAGAGCCTCGAATACCTGCAAAAAGCAGCTCACCCCGTAACAGGCCTCTGCAGCGAATACTCCGAATACGACGGCACCCCGCGCCCCACCCCCTGGTATCCCGAAAGCGGATGCTTCAGCGGAGATGCCTGGCGCGTGGCCATGAACTTGAGCCTGGACTACGCCCTGTTCCACGGACACGAGTGCGAAAAGAATATCTGCGAACGCCTCCTGTTCTTCTTCGAAAGCCGCCGCCCCTACCTTGCCGACTACGCCGTTGACGGAAGCGACTTCCCGCGCCCTGGCCGCAATGCCACGCCGGGAGTCATCGCCATGAACGCGGCAGCTACGCAGGTTCTCCCCGAAGGAGACCCGCTCATCAAGCCGTTCGTGAAGGATCTCGCAGCACTTTCTGTTCCTTACCGCTTCTGGCGCTACTATGACGGTATGCTCTACCTGATCGGACTCTTGGCAACAGCGGGAAAGATTAGATTCTAACTTGCATCGGTTGGAGTGTTGGGAATAAAAAAGGAAAAAGAAGATGAACAAATTAAGCAACCTTATTCATCCAGCGTTTATCGCCGGGAGTCTCGTTACCGCCCTGTTCTTCTCCGCCTGCGAAGATGTTCGCACCGAGGAATACCCGAGCGGCAAGATTCGAATCCAGTCCACCTATGTCAAGGACAAGAAGGAAGGCCCCGAAAAGGAATTCTACGAAAACGGCAACATCAAGCGCGAAGCGAACTACGTGAACGACCGCCGCGAAGGAATCGTCAAGGAATACTACGAAGACGGAACCGTCGAAGCAGAATACAACTACGCCGATGGTTACATCGAAGGCCTCGTCACCCGTTACCACAAGAACGGCAAAATCGCCTCTAAAGCTCAATACAAGCAGAACAAGCAAATCGAATTCGGCGAGTACTTCGACGAAAACGGCGAGCCCGCTACAAGCGGCAGCTACAAGGACCCGCGCGACGGCTATGCCTACGAATGGATCCGTATCGGCACGCAGCTCTGGACTGCAGAAAACATGAACTACGCGACAGCCGCGGGTTCACTCTGCGCCCAGTGTAACCATTGGGGCCGCCTCTACAATTTTGAAAATGCCAAGAAGGCCTGCCTCGACGGATTCCATATGCCCACCAAGGACGAGTGGGAAGTGCTGCTTACCTATGCCGGTACCAGCAAGCCCGTCGGCATCGTCCTCAAGGCCGGTTACGGCTGGGATCCCATCAAGGGCACCAACAACTACGGCAACGGCAAGGATGAACTCGGATTCGGCGCCAAGGCAGGTGGCGGACACTTCGCCAATAGCGACGTTCCCCTCAAGGAACGCAAGCTCGAAGGCGCTGGCCAGAAGGCTTACTTCTGGACCGCCGAAGGTGAAGTCCTCGTATTCTTCCACGACAAGGACATCGCCAAGTTCGAGAAGTTCAATCCCGAATACGGCGCCAGTTTACGTTGTTTGAAAGACTAACGGCAGTCATCCTCGACCGAGTGTAACGAGGGAGGGGATCCAAAGAAGCTTTTCAAGCAAAATAATCTGTCTACGGAATCAGATATCTTTTATAAAGCAAAACTCCTCGGCAAAACCGAGGAGTTTTTCAATCACTGGATTCCTCGCCCCTTTGGGGCTTAGAATGACAATTCTTTTTTCAGATTACTTTGTAACCAATTACGTGGTGTATTCAGCATTAATCTTCACGTAGTCATAGCTCAAGTCGCAAGTGAATGCGCTTGCGCTCGCATGTCCGATGTTCAGCACGAGCGTTACCTTGTATTCACGCTGGCGGACTACCGCATGCAGAGCCTTCGTCTGTTCTTCATTGAGCTGCACCGGGCGGCCGTTAGACAGCACCTGCACATCGCCAAAGAAAAGGTCCGTATGTTCGGCAACCATGTTACAGCCGCTGCTGCCTGCACTGCTCAAGATGCGGCCCCAGTTCGGATCTTCGCCGAACATAGCGCACTTGGCCAAGTTCGACGTACCAATGAAGCGAGCCATGCGCAAAGCCTCTTCGTGGCTTTCGGCCTTTTCGATGCAAAGTTCAATGAGCTTGGTTGCACCTTCACCGTCGCGAACGATATCCTTTGCGAGTTCCTTCATCACAAGCATCAGTGCAGCGCGGAATTCTCCCTGTTCGGTGAGAGTCAGGTCTTCGTACTTGACGCCGCTCATGCCGTTTGCAAGCAGGATGCAGGTATCGTTCGTACTCGTATCACCGTCAACCGTAATCGCGTTGAACGAGTCAGCGATATCGGCGCGGAATTCAGCAAAGAAATCAATCGGGAGAGCGAGGTCAGTCGTAATGAAGGCAAGCATCGTCGCCATGTTCGGGTGAATCATGCCCGAACCCTTGCAGGCGCCACCAATGGTCACCACACCTTTTTCGGTCTGGATTTCAACGGCATGGCTCTTGAGCGCAAGGTCAGTCGTCAGGATGGCACGACCAAATTCTTCGGAAGCATCGGCGTGCAGCTTTTCCACAAGCTTCGGAATACCGGCTTCGATCTTGTCCATCGGCATCAGGTGACCAATCACACCGGTGCTGCAGACGAGAACGCTCTTCGGAGTAAGCTTCAGGGCTTCTTCGGTGAGGGCAGCCATACGTTCTGCATCGCGGAGGCCCTGTTCGCCGGTACAGGCGTTAGCATTACCGCTATTCACCACCACGGCAGAAGCAAAGTGTGCATGTTCGAGTGCAGCCTTGTCGTAAAGCACCGGAGCAGCCTTCACCTTGTTCGTTGTAAACACGGCAAAGCAACGAGCCGCCTTTTCACTCTTCAAGAGCGCCATGTCGGCATTGCCGCTGGCCTTGATACCTGCGCAAATTCCAGACGCGGTGAAACCCTTCGGGGAGCAGACGCCGCCTTTTTCCAATACAGTGTACATAGAATCTCCTATTGTTTTCTACATCTTAAATTATAGCAAAAAAGCGACTATGTTGAACACCTGCCGATTCTCCCCCACAAAAAAAATTCTAATTTAAGGTCATGGCAAAAACACCCTGTACTAAAGAAACTTACGACAAGCTGGTTGAACGTTACACCTTCCTCAAGAAGATCGAACGTCCCCGCGTTGTCGATGAAATGGAAGAAGCCCGCAAGCAAGGCGACCTGAGCGAAAACGCCGAATACCATGCCGCCAAGGAAATGCTGGCTCACATTGACCTGGAAATTCCCAAGCTGGAAGACCAGATTTCCAACGCGATCATCGTTGAATTCGACGCAAACTCCGACACCGTCCGCTTTGGCGCCACCGTCACCGCCAAGAATCTCGCCACCAAGAAAGAAGTCGTCTATCAGCTGGTGAGCCCCGAAGGCGTTGATCCGATGAACGGCAAGATCAGCTTCAAGAGCCCCATGGGTTCCGCTTTCATGGGCAAGAAGAAGGGCGATATCGTCGAAGTCGTGACCCCCAAGGGAAAGAACCGTTTCGAGATCGTCGACTTCAAGTAATCTATGATTGTCGCCCTTATCGGTAAGGACCAATTCTCCAAGGACAAGCACATCGACAAGTTCCTGTCCGAGGCCCTTGGAGACAACATCAACGACCCGTTTGCCAAACAGGTCGTGTACGCTACCGATATCAACATTCCTTCCGTAGCAAACCTCATCATGGAAAGCTGCGGCACCGTTTCGATGTTCGCACCGGAACAGGCGGTGGTCGTCCGAAAGGCGAACGAGATGAAGGCGGACGACACCAAGGCGCTCGCCAGCTGGCTGAAAAACGCCCCCGACTGCAAACTGCTCCTGGACTTTGACGAACTCAAGGCCACCTCGGAACTCTACAAGGTTCTCCAGAAGGTGGGAACAGTCGCCAAGTACGAAGAACCCAAGCAGTACAAGATGCAGGAATGGATTTCGTCGCAGATTCCCAAGTTCTTCGGAAAGCCGATTGAGCCGGCCGCCAGCCAGTACCTGGCCGACGCCCTCGGTACCGACACCAAGCTCGTCTGTGAAGAAGTCGAGAAAGCGCTCATCTACGCCCCCGACAGCACAAGCATCACCTACGACCTCGTCAAGACGATGATTACGCCCCGTCGCGAAATCCCGCCTTACGAGATCCTGAATTTCTTCGGGATGCGCGATTCCGTCGGTTACGTGCGCAAGCTTCACGAAATTCTTTACGGCAACAAGAATACCGACGCCATCGCTATCGTGAATGCCCTTTACAGCCATGCGGTTGACCTGCTCAACTTCATGATGCTTTCTCCGAAGATGGGCGCCGAAGAAGCCGCCAAGGCACTTGGCAAGAACTACTTCCTATTCTGCAAGCAGGGCAACGCCCCCGAATGTTGCCGCCGCTGGGGCAAGCCGCTCCTTTGCCGCGTCATTCGCCGCCTTGCAGACCTCAACTACGAATTCAAGAGTTCCAGCTGGACCGTCACGAGCCAGGAACTCGCCCTCGCCGCCCTCGTCGTGAGATAATCCTTCGTTGGACTATTAACCGAGGCGCTTGAGCGCAGAACTTTTTTCCTATAAGAAAATCCCCGAAGCTATCGCTCCGGGGAGATTTCTTTTTAAGTAGGATTTAAACTAGTTCCAATCTTCCACTTCTTCAACTTCCGGTGCAGCCGGAGCCTTGGCAGGAGCGGACTTTGCAGCCGGAGCGGCCTGCGGAGCCGGCTTGGCGGCAGGAGCAGCCTTCTGGTCAGAAGGAAGCTTACCCGTTGCAGGAGGTTCCTTTTCAACCAGTTCCGGAGTAGCCATAGAAGGTTCGGAAAGTTCCACGTCACCGATGTAGTTGCGGATGATACGCGGAGTGACGAAGATGATCAGGTCACGCTTTTCGACCTGGTTTCTCGTATACTTGAAGAGGTTGCCGAGCAGCGGAATATCCTTGAGGAACGGCACGCCCGTTTCGCTCTGGGTATTTTCGTTGCGGGTCAGACCGCCGATCACGACCGTTTCACCATCAGCCACGACCACCTTGGTCTTTGCTTCCTGCGTACTGATAACCACCTGTCCCTGCGTATCGTAACCGTAGGAATCATTCTGCGGATGGAGATCCAGCAAGATGCGGTTGTCGCCGGACACATGCGGAGTCACGGTCAGCTTGATACCCGCTTCCACAAGCTGCGTCGAAGATTCACCACTATCGTCAATCACGCGGATAGAAATCTTGTCACCCATATAGACAACGGCTTCGGTATTGTCGAGAGTCGAGACCTGCGGAGAAGCGAGCACTTCCGTAGCAGCGTCACTCATAATGTTTGCAATCGCGATCTGGAGGTTGTTATCCAAGAGGCTAGCCGTAATAGCAGTCGGAGCCGGATTGTCGGCCGTTGCACCCACGGCATTCAAACTACGAGACGGCAACGAATGAGCGCCCATGCTTGTACGGGTCGCACCCACTCCACCACCGCTAAGACCATTCGCATCGGTAATGGATCCCGGAGAAAGGGCCGTAGAACCGGAACGCAGGGCCCAGTCCACACCAAGTTCGCGGGACTTTTCGCTGCTCACAACCACGAGCTTTGCCGTAATCATGATCTGCAAGGTTTCAACGTCGAGTTCCGTCAGGGCCTTTTCCATCTGTTCGATCTTACCTTCGGTATCGTAAACGATAATGGAGTTGGTTCTTTCGACCGTGGTTATGCGGCCACGGTTCGACTTCATGCTCTCGAGGACCTTCACCAGTTCATCGGCCTTCGCATGACGGATGGGGAAATTCTTACGCACGAGCGGAGCGTTCTGCTCGGCCTGCGCTTCTTCATCCGCAATCTTCTTCTGCTTGGCCTGGTAGGTGCTGGACCTCTGGATCATGATATACTTGTCTTCGACAACCCAGGTCAGGTCGTTCATGCCGCAGACGATGTCCAAGGCTTCTTGCCAAGTCTTCTTGGTAATATTCAGGCTCGTCTTACCCTTGACTTCGGGAGCAAGGATAATGTCGATCTGAGCCACCTTGGAAACCGAGTTGAACACGGCATCGAAACTCATATCGACGAAACTGAAATCATACAGTTTCGTATTGGGGGCTTTCACCGAACCTTCGGCGGGAGCGGCGATAGATATACCTACCGCCAAGAGAAGAACAGTCAGTATTTTTGTCATATTTTTCACTTTTGACCCCCAAATTTATCGGGAAGACCCATGGTGTAGCGACGGCTCACCCCGAATTCCTGAATCAGGAAGAGGACGTCAGTTTGAGTAATTTTTAAGACCTTTCCATTAAGAATCTTGTCGTCTTCCTTAAGCGTGTAGGAAATCGACGGATTCTTCGTATCGACCAGGATTGCCATCGGCACATCGGATTCCCAAATGATACCGACCAGTTCCACCTGGTTGATGTTGATACCTTCTTCAACAAGACCCTTGACTTCGACAAACGGATCACGACGGCCGAAAGAGCTGTAAGTCACCTTGTCTTCGTAGAGTCCATCCAGCTGGCTCGTGATAGCACCCGTATTGGCAGTGAGGTTTGTTCCACGATCCAGATCGACCTGTTTCAGACGTTCCGCCTGCACCGAGGTCAGTTCATCGTAGAATCCCACAGAACGGCGGTTCACATAACCCACGCGGTTGCCATATTGCACCTTGCGGTAAAGCCCCGTAAGGTCGAGGCTAACCAGGCGGTCACCGAACACGAGACGCTGCAGAACCTGAGAATTTTCATTGGGAGCGGCGTAGAATTCAATTTCGTCGGCCACCACAATGAGTTCACGCAGCACAGGACGCAGATGGAATGTCTGCGAGCCCGAAATAATCTTCTTGCTATCCTTTTCCATGCGCTTGACGAACACGTCAAAGTCAGGCTTTTCTTCGACAGCCCTCATCCAGTCGCGGATAAAGATTCCGTCCGGACGGGCGCACCAGGAAATCAGGCCATCCTTGTTGATCGCATTTTCTGCAACCTGCAAGACCAGCACACCGTCCTGCACCAGCATCACCGGCTTCACCGCCGTCTTCAGCTGGATCTTAATGCCGTTCGCACCCCAAGTGACAGACTTCACCAAGGAACCCGAACCAATCCTGAACAGCGGAGACTTCTGGGGACCAGCAAGTCCAACCGTAATTACATTGTTCTTGTCGGGGCCAGAGACATTGCGAATGTCGATCGGGCTGTCAGCCACCAGGCGGAACTGTTCCATACCGGAGCCGACAAGAACCGACATTTCCTTCAGGTTCGGGAGAAGAGCAGAAATCTTTCCGCCTTCGTTGATGGCCTTATCCAGCTGCTTTTGCTGTTCGGCCAACAGTTTTTCCTGTTCGCGAGCAGCCTTTTCGGCAGCCTTCTTTTCTTCGGCCAAGCGCTTCTTCTCTTCAAGAGCAGCCTTTTCAGCGGCTTTCTTTTCTTCGAGAGCCCTCTTCTCGGCAGCCTTTTTCTCTTCAGCTAGGCGCCTTTTCTCTTCGAGAGCCTTCTTTTCGGCAACCTTCTTCTCTTCGGCCAGACGCTTCTTTTCTTCAGCGGCAGCCTTCTGGGCGGCCTTCTTCTCTTCGGCTAGGCGCTTTTTTTCTTCGGCGGCAGCCTTCTGAGCGGCTTTCTTTTCTTCAGCGGCAGCCTTCTGGGCAGCCTTCTTCTCTTCGGCTAGACGCTTCTTTTCTTCGAGGGCAGCCTTTTCAGCAGCTTTCTTTTCTTCAGCGGCCTTTTTCTCAGCAGCCTTCTTCTCTTCGAGAGCGAGCTTGTCCGCCTGTTTCTTGCGATCGGCAAACAGCTTGGAAAGTGTCCAGGACTTACCGCCCTTGTTCTTGAACTTGATCAAGAAATTGGACTTGTCCAGAGCAATCTCATTCTTGTCCGTAGAGATCGAGGCGCCCACCGTCATTTCGAACTTCAGGAAGGCAGAGCCCTTATAGGTATCCTTAACGACACGGACGGACTTGATGAACTTGGAGTCGGCATCGACATCAAAGTCGCCTTCGCCAAGGGCAAAGGAGGTTCCCGAGAAACCGACCGTCAGCTTCTTGGCAGACGCATCGAACTTCTGGTAGAAAGACGGCAAATCCTTATCGGATGCAAAGGCGAATACCGTCTGGCATCCCTTAGCATCGCAGACAAAGCGCACATCCTTAATTTGAGCGGCATACGTGGCGGCCGCAAGCGACATCAGTAAAAGGAGGGACTTGCACTTCATCATTTACCCACCTTCTTGGAAGTGTAAGTTGTCAAGTTGAACGTCGCCGACATGGTAATAGGAGTCCAACCATGGGTTTCCGCTTTCTGAAGTTCTGCGGCAATACCCGAATAACGGCTCAACCTCAGGTTAGAAATGGAAGTCGGATACTTAAAGTTCGCGATAGCGGCAAACAAGTTACCCAACTCATGGTAACCGGAGTTAACCGCAATAGAATAGCGGTTTTCCTTGTAGTGTTCCTTTTCGGCCTGACCTTCGGGGTTGAACTTCTGGATAAGCACACCCGTGCTGCGGATCACGGCATAAAGGTCCTGCAAGCGCAGCGGCACCTTTTCGTCTTCGGGGAACATATTCTTCAGTTCCTCGAAATCCTTTTCGGCCTGCACCAGTTCCATTTCAAGACGGGCAAGGTCATGCTTCTTGGCATTGATCTTGTTCAGTTCCGCCTGAGCGGATTCCAGTTCTCTTTCAAGGGATTCCCTCTGGTAGACATACGGATCCCACATGTAGTTATACACTAGATGGGCCGCCACCATAATCAAGAGGCTGATCGCGATGGCGTATACGTTTCGTTTGTCTTTAAGATCTATCTTACCCATTATCACCCTCCCCAGCATTGAGGTCCTGACGCAGGACAATCTTGATGGTGAAGTTGTAGGCTTCGTCGCCATCGATCTTTGTCGTAGAAATGGTGACGAGAGAAACAGACTGGACACTCACCTGCTTTTCGAGCTTAACCATATATTCGGCAACCTCGGGGAAGTCCAGCGTGACGCCGCGCATTTCCATGTCGAATTCGCCCAGCTGGTTGATACTGGTAATCCACATGTTCGGCGGCAGCACCGAGGAAATGTTTTCGAACAAAATAACCCAGCGTTTCTTGCTCACCTGGATTGACTTGAGCGCGTTGATCTTGGTCGTCACGACGCCCTTCTTTTGTTCTAAATCACTGATCTTGGAAAGCAGCGGACGTTCGCGTTCCACTTCTTCCTGCACGCGACTCAATTCGTCGCTCAGACCACTGATGGTCTCGTTGATAAACGCCTGCAGCATCAGCACGGCAACGATAGCGACGATAGCCGCCACGGTCGGCCAAATGATACGACGGTCCGTAACCCAGGTAAAATCCTTCTGCTTCTTGCGGTACTCCGGCGGAAGCAGGTTGATGGATATCGCCAAGGTATTCTTAACAGGTTCTTTTTTATTAGACGCCATTAGAACTTCCTCATCGCGAGACCCAATGCAGGGGCATAGATATTAGACAGCGCAATAGAAATACCACCTTCACCGAACACCTTGGAATCACAGGGAACGAGCCTGAACGGGTTCACTGTATCGGTTTCAATTCCGGAGCGTTCCTCGATAAAGTCCTTCAGACCGGGAGCGGCGGCACCACCACCACCCAACAGGATCTTGTTGAGCGGCTTCGAGTCTTCCGAAGACGAGAAGTAACGGATACCGATATCAATCTGGGCCATCAGGTCCTCGTAAGCCAGTCTAAGCGCGGCTTCCACTTCGGCTTCAGAAAATCCATCCACCACCGACAGATCGCCCTTACTCAAGATCTCATGGCACTTTTCGGAATCAATACCAAGGTTCATGCAGGTCTTGCTGACCACCATATCCAGCGAGCCACCGGCCATAGCACGCATCGAATGGAAGACGCCGTCCTGCACGAAGGCTACGCTCATCTTCTTTTCGCCCACGTTGAACAAGGCGACCGTCTGATCGCGGTCCTTGTCTTCCATGGTAGCCACATAGGCATTCAGCATTCCAAAAATATCGACATCCAGCGCCGCCAGTTTGACTCCGCGGCGGTTGAAGAACTGAGCCCAGGAATCGAGCAGGGCGCTCTTGGCGGCCACCACGTTCACCTTGAGATCGTCGTTCTCGCGGGATGCAATTTCATAGTCAATCACGTTGTCCTGGTCATCGAAGGGCGGACGGGACTGGGCGGTCTGAAGAATAATTGCCGCCTCGTTACCATTCTTGGGGACCTTCACGGAGATCTTGTCGACCAGGACGCCACCGGCGCCGGCACCACAGTTCACGGAAGCCACCACATCGCAAGAGTCATCAATCGGATGGCGGAGCAACAATTTGTTCAAGGCGTCGCTCAAGAGTTCCGCGCCGTCTTTTTCGCGCTGACCGTTCTCGTTAGTAGGAGCGTCGCCCTCACGCACCTGGATTTCGCCATTGACGATAGAGCCATCAGGCACTCGTTCCAGGTCCGCATCGACCACAATCTTGTTTCCGCTGGCCCCGTGCAAGACCTTGACGTACTTGATGCTGTAATGACCAACATCAATGCCGACGGTCTCGCGCATGCCGCGGATTTTTGAAATCAATCCTAAAGCCAAAGTAAACTCCGATTGTAAAACAATTCCTTACTAATTCTACCTTTATAATAGACGAATGTCAAGCGGAAAATTCATCTAAGTCATTGAAAATGAACTAGTTAGCCCTCTTTTACCCACTTATTGGACTCTTTTTCGGCCTTATTGACCTCAAATAGATACTGAAGGACCCTTTCCTGGGTCCAGCCGAAGGCTCCACGGAACGACGCCGTATAGCAGTTGTAATGGGGATAATCCTTGTTTTTTCGCCCCAAATTGCGCAAAACCTCAATTTCGACGTCCTCATCGCCAAAACTCGGCAGCTCGAACTGGATGCGCAAATGCTGGCCGGGATAGCAATCCCTGGGGAGTCCGACCATGATACCGCCTGCGGAAAGGTCCAGGAGAGTCCCCCCGATATTGGATCCGTCATCAAAGACGGCCGTCACTGGGAAAGCTACCTGTCGACGAACCCAGCGACGCAACTGGCGCTTATCCAGGTTCGAAGAGTGCAAAAGCACCAGATGCCCCGCTTCCGCATAACGAACCGGCAACACAGTCGTATAAATGGCATCGTCAGGTCTTGTCCAGCGAACCTTGATTTCCTTGTTCACCAGGGAGAACGACGAGCCGTCGCTCGTATCGAAAGAAATCGTCCAATCCCTTTCGGTGCGGGCCATGATTTCGGAAAACTTGACGCGGAGCCCGTTTTCAAGAAGCAGGTCGATGCGGTCTCCCACGTTGAACTGCCTTGTCGAAAAGACTTCCGCCAGCGGATTTGACGCCGTAAAATTCAGTTTGACACGGAGTCGTTCTACAGCAGCAAGCGTTTCACGAGTTTCTTCGCTGTCGTCAAATACATCGTGCTTGTCATAGTAGGCCATTACAGCCTGTTCAAATAGACCCGATGAATTCAAGATGGCATCCTTGTTTTCAAAGGATGACGCTCTTATTATTTTATCCAAAGTTTCCTTTTCACTCTCCGAAAAGCCGTTGGCAGCGGTCTGTTCGTCAAAGACCGCGGTGCCAAACATCACCTCGTTCTCGCGCCGGTAGTTGATGCGATGTATTTCAATCAGCACCAGCAGCGCGAGACACATGCAGGCGATAAAGGCAAACCAGACAAGTTGAAGAGGCTCAATCATGGGTCCGTAAGAAACTGGCTGTAGTTAGGACAAATTCGTCCAGACTCCGTTGATGTAGGTCGCAAGAATCGAAGACGGGAGTTCCTTGCCAAGGAGCGGAGAATTGCAGACGTGGCCAGCAAAGTCGCTTTCAACGACCACGTGCGGTTTGTCCGCCGCAAGGACGACCACAGCGGCAGCGTGATTCTCGCCACGGACCGCATTTGCCAAGCGAGCAGGAGCCGTCGAGAGAAGTTCGATGGCACGGGCATCACCCACGCGTTCGCTCAACTTCTTCCAGATGGCGGGCAGCGCAATTTCAAGAGAGAGCGCACCCGGTACGGAATCTTCGAAGTTTACCACCTTGTCCTGACGGAGCACCGGCGTATGGTTCATGCTGATGGCATTCACCGTACCGTCTTCAATCCCTTTCCACAGAGCCTCGCGGTCTGCAGCGGAACGAATCGGCGGCAAGATGTGGTATGCAGAGTCGAGCGTTTCGAGGCAGGAATCATCGAGCAGCAAATGGTAAAGTCCGACATCGCAGGTCACATCCATTCCCTGCTTGCGGGCGTTACGAATCAAGTCCAGAGTCTCGCCGCAAGTCACCTGCTTGAAGTGAACCGGCACCTGCAGGAAGCGAGCAGTTTCAAGCACCGTGTAGGCAGCAATCGTCTCGGCAATGCGAGGAATGCCCTTCATGCCGAGCATATCGGAGTAGGCACCTTCGTGAACACATCCGCTGTGGCGAAGCGTCTTGTCCATCGGCTGGAAGAAGAAACGCTTGCCCGTCATCTTGCCGTATTCCATAGCAAGGCGGAGGAAACGGGAATGAGGAATGGCGGCATTACCATCACCGAACCCAACAACGCCCGGAGCAAGTTCCATCATCTCGGCAAGACTATCTGTACCAAAGCCCTTGCTGTAAGCGCCGAGGAAGCGGATATTATAGGCAGTTCCACCAGGACCTTCATTTAAATCGCAGGGTCTACGGTTTTCTGCAGCGGTCAACTTATCAACATCGTCAATCGGGTTGGCGGCGCTTTCATAGAGAGCTCCATAAAAGCCGCCCCTACGCAACGCATCGACACCATCAACATAGGTATAGACGTCATCGCGGAGCGGTTCCATAAAGTCAACACCAAGAGCAAAGAGCGCAGGCAATACAAGCGCGCCATTGCAGTCATATTCAAGAGAGTCTTCGTTGCTAGTGGAACCCGTCAAGCGGACTTCATCACGCAGTTCAAAGGACTTGCCGTTCCAGAACTTCGCATTTTTCAAGACAACATTCGCATAATGTTCAGAATTAGGCTTACGCGTTTTCATTGCGGCCTCCTGCCAAAAGGAAGAGAACGGCCATACGGACTGCAACGCCGTTGGTCACCTGATCAAGAATAACAGAGTGTTCGCCATCGGCGATGTCGGAATCGAGTTCCACGCCGCGGTTGATAGGACCCGGGTGCATGATGATGACCTTGTCCTTGGCGCATTCGAGGAGATCTTCCGTAATGCCGAACGTATTGCGGTATTCGCGCATGCTCGGGAGGAGGGCATCATCCATGCGTTCCTTTTGCAAGCGGAGTGCGATGATGGCGTCGGCATTGGCGACAGCCTTCTTCACGTCCGGTTCCCATGTCACATGGTTCATGAGGTCCGTGTTGCGCGGGACAAGCGTCGAGGGTCCGCAGAGCGTCACATGAGCACCCATCGTGGACATGCCCCAGAGGTTACTGCGGGCCACGCGGCTATGGCGGATATCGCCAATAATCGTGACATTCTTACCTTCGAGCGTTCCGAGCTTTTCTTCGATCGTCAGCATGTCGAGGAGAGCCTGCGTCGGATGTTCATGGGCACCGTCGCCAGCATTCACGATGATTGCGTTGCTATGTTCGGCAAGGAACTTGGGAACTCCGGTCCCCTTATGGCGGACGACCACGATATCAATCTTCATGGACTCGATGTTGCGGAGCGTATCGACGAGCGTTTCGCCCTTCTTGACGCTGGAGTTGGAACTCGTGAAGTTCACCGTGTCGGCAGAGAGTCGCTTTTCGGCGAGTTCGAAGCTCGTACGCGTACGGGTGCTGTTCTCGAAGAAAAGGTTCACCACCGTAAGGCCGCGAAGCGACGGAACCTTCTTGATGGGACGTTCCAAAATTTCACGGAACTGCTTGGCGTTATCAAGGATAGTACGGATATCCTGCTTGGACACGCCCTGGAGTCCAAACAAGTGTTTAATCTGAAGCGCGCTCAACTTAAGCCTCCACTTCTACAAGGTAAACGGAATTTTCTTTGTCGATCGGTTCGATCTGCACTCGGACTTCCTGATCCTGTGCGGTTTCAACCGTAAGTCCCACGCAATCGGGGGCAATCGGGAGTTCGCGATGTCCACGGTCCACCAGTACGCAAAGGCGGATGGCAGAGGGACGGCCGAGGTCGAGGATTGCCTGCATAGCAGCACGCACCGAGCGGCCCGTATAAAGCACGTCGTCCACGAGAATCACCGTCTTGCCTTCTACAGAGGCCGGCATTTCGGTAATACGCATTTCACTGGAACCCATATGGGTGCGATAGTGGAAATCGTCGCGGTAGAAGGTCGCATCGAGGCTCCCCATCGGGACAGTCTTGTTAAACTTTTGGCTCAAGCGCTCGCAAAGCTTTTTCGCGAGAGGGATTCCGCGGCTTGCCATGCCGAGCACCACCATGTCGTCGGCAGTTGGATGCATCTTGGCAAGCTTTGCCGCCATTTCGTCGAGGGCGAATTCCATCGCCTGCGCAGACAGCAATTCTCTGATCTTTTTGCAGTTGTCTTTCATAAGCAGTAGACAGTAGGAAGTAGACAGTGGTCAGGAGAGTCATCCTGGAGTGCAGCGACGGGATCCATGGTCAAAGCTGGATTCCCTCCCTTCGGTCGAGAATGACTTCCGATATACTTTTATTGTTAATCTAGCATTTTTTATGGTTTTTCGCCTTTCCATACGGAAATTGACCCCATTTTTTTGTATATATAAGAAAAGAAACATTAAACCCCGACGGAGTTCTGTCGGGACATTGATAGGAGATTCTATGTTCAATCAGTTGGGTAAACCGGAAGCAGGCGAAACCATCGCCATCATGAAGACCAACCACGGCACCATGAAGTTGCGCCTTTTTGAAGAACTCGTCGGCGAATGTGCCACGAACTTTATTGAACTCGCCAAGCAGGGCAAGTATGACGGTGCCCCGTTCCACCGCATTATCAAGGACTTTATGATCCAGGGCGGCGACTTCACGAACCGTAATGGTACCGGCGGACACTCTGCCAAGGGTCCGGGCACCACGATCGGCGACAAGTACGATTCCCGCCTCACCCACATGCGCGGCGCTCTTAGCTGGGCAAAGACCGCCATGCCGCACAGCATTGGCAGCCAGTTTTTCATTGTCCACGGCGACAATGTGCATTTCTTGGACCACGACCAGGTGGGCCCCGGCCCCGCTGACGGTTACTCCGTATTCGGCCAGCTCTACGAGGGCTTCGAAGTCCTCGATGAAATCGCAGGAGTCAAGACCGACCGCCGCGACGCACCGTTCGAAGACGTGATCATCGAATCCGTGACCATCGAAAAAGCATAACCGCACAAGACAATTGTCTCTTGAAATTTGCCCGCCCCAAGCGGGCTTTTTTCGTTTTTTTCAGGCTTTTTTAATGGAATCGTAGAACCAGAAAAAAATTTTCATTTTTTTCTTCCTTCCCCCTTGACAAGCAAAAATATTTCTTCTATATTTGGCGTGTCCTTTCGGGGTTATAGCTCAGTTGGTAGAGCGCCTGCATGGCATGCAGGAGGTCAGGAGTTCGACTCTCCTTAGCTCCACTGAAAAACCGCTTGAATATCAAGCGGTTTTTTTTTCATTTACAACTGCATTCAAAATTCCGAATGCAACACATTCTCAAAATTTATTCTTTTTCCGGAAATTTTATTCCAACATCGAAGCGACCGTCAAAATGACGAGCCCGATAAGCACCGCATTCAAGAAGAAAAAGGAGCGGCGCACAATCTTGTAGAAAAGAGACAGCCAGTGAAACTCGTGGTCGGACGGCTGCAACAGTTCCTTGAACCCAAGAAAAATGCTTATCGCCCCCGTCACTATCATCATCATTGCACCAACAAAATAGCCTTCGTTCCAAACAGCCACTGTAAGGATGGTTCCCATCAGCATCGCAATGACTCCGACAACGACTCCTATGCGTAAAATCAGCTTTTTCAATTTTTCCAGTTTCAAGGCAATTTCCTCTAGGTTTGGGTTCTTAAATATAAAAAATAAGTTCCGATTCTAATTACAAATCTGTAGCAGTTCCGCTACGGTAACAATAACAGCGCAAAAATGTAACTATGATTTTTCAAAAGACGTTTCTAATTTTGCTCCATCCAAAATTAGGATTCTCCATGAAAGCCCAAATCATCGCAGTTATTACGGGAGCAGTCGCGGCATCTGTTTTTGCTGGCGGCCTGAACACTAACACCAACCAGTCCATCGCCTACCAGCGACATGTGATGCGGTACGCCACCACCGACAACGATGCGCCCATTTTCAACCCCGCGGGAACCGCGTTCATGGAAGACGGATGGCATGTATCCCTGAACTCCCAGGCATTCTGGCAGACACGCACCATCTATACCGAATCCCCGCTTTTTGACGAAGAAAAGAAATTCGAAGGCAAGGCGCAAATTCCTGCAATGCCGAGCCTGCTTGCCACCTGGCATCGCGGCGATCTCGCCATTTCGGGCTACTTTGGAATCGTGGGCGGAGGTGGAAAGCTCGACTACAAGAAGGGCATTCCCTCTTTCGAAGCTGCCGTGGCACAAATCCCGGGGCTTTTGACCAAGAACGGGCTTACGACCACCGACTACAGCGCCGACCTTTCGCTCAAGGGAACCTCGTACATTTTCGGTTTCGGACTCGGCGCCGCATACCGCATCAACGAAATGTTTTCCGCGTATCTGGGAGCCAAGTTCAGCTATGCCATCAACCACTACGAAGGCAAGCTCCAGAACGTACAGGTGAACCCCAAAAACGCCCAGCTCGGTCTTGACGGAGAAATGGTCAAGGCGGCGGTCACCTTCAACCAGCTCTCCGAAACCTTGGCAAGCTATGCCGAACAGGCCGCCGAAGGCGCCCAGAAAGCTGCAGCCGCAGCCAAGCAGTATGAAGCCGCAGGCGACAAGGCAACGGCAGCCCAATATGCAGCTCAAGCGAACGAACTGAAAGAAGCCGCCAAGGAATACACCATCAAGTCCAAGACTTTTGAAGCCGTCGCAGAACAGGTTTCCGACAAGGAACTCGACGTGGAACAGACCGGATGGGGCATCACCCCGCTCGCCAGCATCTCCTTTAAATACAAGGACCTGACTGCCGGAATCAAGTTAGAGTACAACACCTCGATCGAAATGAAAAACGACACCAAGAAAAACGAAGTCGGCCTCGCTGCTTACGACGATGGAGTCAAGTCACACAGCGACATTCCCGCCTCGATTTACATGGGCCTGACCTACGCCCTCTTCGACAACTTCCGCGTCAGCGCCGGTTACGGCCACTGGTTCGACTGGTACGCCGACTTGCCGGGCGACCAGGAAAAGCACGCCGAAGGCACCGACGAATTCTTGGGCGGTGTCGAAGCGGATATTTTGACGCGCTTGACAGTCAGCGGAGGCTTCCAGATTTCCCAATACCACCTGGATGACGAGTACATGAGCGACATGAGCTTTATCATGGACAACGTGACTCTCGGCTGCGGCCTCGCCTTCCGAGCCACCGACTGGATCAAGATTAACGTAGCTTACTTCCATTCGATTTACGACGATTGGAAAGAGAAGGAAGCCTACGGCAGCAACACCTACAAGCGCACCAGCCGCGGCGTCGGCATCGGTGCTGACCTAGACTTCTAACCCACACCCCTTAAAAAATTTGGTGAGCCATAAGCGGCTCTGCGCAAGCGAGCCGTGATGGCGACCTTTGGCCACTTAGCACTTTAGTGCTTATGTGGACATGGCCCCCCTTGCGGGGGGAGCGAGCGCTTCGGGGACGAACTTAGTTATTTGGGCGCGAGCGGTCTTATAAGGAGAAGGCTTCCTCTAATAGAGGAGGCTTGTTACATTTGGGAAAGGAGGGTGTTAGGGAGGGCGAAGCCTTCCCTAGTCGGAGAATGCCTCCGCTGTTAGCGGAGGCATTCAGATAAGGGGCAGTTGTAAGCCGGGTTTTGTTCCTTCTTGCGAAGGCGATGACCATCTCTCTGGACGAATCGTTACCGACCGCCTCAAGCAACCTACCCGAATTCCAGCTGGTGCGGGCCGCCCCAGGTTCACTTACGTGAACGGAATTCTGCTTGGTCTTGCACCGGATGAGGTTTACCGTGCCACTCCTGTCACCAAGAGCGCGGTGAGCTCTTACCTCGCCATTTCACCCTTACCGCGCAGAGCCGAAACCCTACGAGGCGGTTTACTTTCTGTTGCACTTTCTGTCGTGTTTCCACGCCTGGACGTTATCCAGCATCCTGCCCTGTGGTGCCCGGACTTTCCTCCAGCATTGCTGCCGGCGGCCATCCGCCACCCCAAAGTCAAATATAGGAAATTACCCCTAAAAATAAAAGGGAGAACTATTCCTTGATATGCCCACACTTGTCGCAGGTGAGCTTGTAGCTGTTGTCAGGGTCAACGACCATCACGCCGTCGCATTCAGGAACTTCGCACGGGAGCTCCCCCGGCATCACTTCGCGGTAAGTCAGCTTTTCTGCCATACTATTCTCCGATTTCCTTGAGGTAGCGAGCGAGAGCATCCTGCCAAGTCGGGAGCGGCTTGAAACCGTTTTCCACGAGCTTGCTCTTGTCAAGTCTGCTGTTGAACGGGCGCGCAGCCTTGGAGAGGCCATATTCCGCCGTTGTCACCGGAAGCACCTTGGTCGCAAGCCCCGCCTGCTTGTAGATTTCACAGGTAAAGTCGAACCAGCTGATGTATCCGCCTTCGTTGGTAGCGTGGTAGTAGCCGTACTTTTCCGTTTCGTTCATATCGATGAGCAAGCGAGAAAGGTCCAGCGTATACGTGGGCGTACCGATCTGGTCGTTCACCACGCGGACGGTATCGTGGGTCTTGCCCACATTCAGCATCGTCTTGATGAAATTCTTGCCGTTCAGGCCGAACACCCAGGCGATGCGCACGATAAAATACTTCTCAAGCGTATTCGAAACCGCGAGTTCACCTTCGAGCTTGGTCTGACCATAAACATTCAGAGGCTTGTAATCCTTGCAATCAGGTTTCCACGGTTCGGTACCCTGGCCATCGAACACGTAGTCCGTGCTGATGTAGGTCATCTTGCAACCGAGCTTCTTGCAGGTATTCGCGATGTTCTGTGTGCCGCCTGCGTTTACCGCACGGACCTTCGCCACATTCGCGTCATCTTCGGCCATATCCACCGCCGTCCATGCAGCACAGTGAATCACCGCGTCGGACTTCACTTCGGAAAGGACCTTGTCGACTGCAGCCGAATCCGTAATGTCAAGTTGCACATAAGGCATCGTTGTCACGGCAGAACCGTCGGCAACGCCACTATAGGCAGGCGCCATATCGGACCCAACGCCCGTATGTCCGCGCTTTGCAAGTTCATTCATCACATCGTGACCAAGCTGGCCACCTACACCTGTCACAAAGAATTTCATTTTTTACCTCAAAGAGAAATATAGCTAATCGGCATTATGAGATTCCGCAAAAAACAAAAAACGCCCCGTGTGGCAGGGCGTTCTCTTGTCATCCTTGATATAGGAGTGCTTTAGGAATTGACAAATTCTTAACGGGTCACGCGCACCAGATTGAGCTTGCTACCCTGCTTCACCATGTAGACTCCAGCCTTCTGGAACTTGGCGAAGAGAGCGTCGGCAACGGTGGCGCCATTGGCTACATCAACCTTGCCGAGGTTACGGCCCTGCATGTCGAACACCTGATAGGTCTTGCCAGAAGCATTCAGACGGAGGTCGGCTACGATAGCCTGCGGATCACCACCTTCGGAACCAGTGGTATAGACCAGCTTGACGTCACTAATCTTGACTGCACCTGTAGCTTGTCCCAAATTGAAGGCAAACTGAGCGGCATCATCAGAATCTTCTTCCATATCAAAGATAAATGTGTATTCCTTTTCCGTAGTGGTGATGTCAAATTCCTTAGTAGCGTATGCACCCCAGGGGTCTACGGATTGTTGGAAATTAACTTCAATCTTGCGATCTACATCAGCGCTAGCCTTAAAGGACAACTTGTACTTCATGCCCTTATCAAGAGCCAGATTGTACTGAACAAGCTGCGGC
>Ga0256406_1000365_pt1 | contig 84739 bp, 70 predicted proteins | sample RumenRJG_03DNA_FD_185986 | JGI IMG/M metagenome (GOLD analysis project Ga0256406, IMG submission 185986) | Bovine rumen microbial communities from Lethbridge, Alberta, Canada - RJG_03 | ecosystem: Host-associated > Mammals > Digestive system > Stomach > Rumen | place: Canada: Alberta | collected...
GACCTCCTGAACCGAGTCTGTTTGATTAGAGGGGGCTTACTTTTTGAAAGAATAAGCCCGAAGTCTAAATTTACAGGGCTTCGGGTTGGATGTTTTTGCCATTTTGAGTTTTAGCGGACAGCAATATTTTTCAATCAAAAATAAATTAAAAATCAAGACATAAGATAAGCTTTTGTATTGCGGAACATAACCTACGGCTTTCTAATACAAAAGCGCAAGCATTACAAAAGTTCCACTTTTAGACTTCGACTATTATAACTTCAGCCATGCCAAACTACCGCAAGGGCGCCCCTTGTGGGTACCCGGTCGGTCTGAAAGACCGAATATAATAATCATATTTGCCTTTTTAAGGCAACCGGGTGCCCACAAGGGACGCCCCCTGCGGTGGAATAAAAAGTTGCTTGAAATAAACTATCTGTCCTCAATAGGCACATAGTCCTTCTTGCCGAGTATGTTCTTGTAAGCCGGACGGATGATACGACGACCCTCGAAGTTGAGTTCCTCGATACGGTGGGCTGTCCAACCGACAATACGGCTCATAGCGAATATAGGCGTGTAGATTTCCTGTGGCAATCCAATCATCTCGTATATGAAGCCACTATAGAAGTCGAGGTTGGCACAAGCAGGCTTTCTCGACTTACGATGTGCCATCAGGCACTTGATGCCCTCTTGCTCAATGAGGCGCAGGAAGTTGTATTCGTCCTCGCGTCCCTTCTCCTTTGCAAGCAGTCCGGCAAGTTTCTTGAGCTCCACGGCACGAGGGTCGCTAAGCGTGTAGACAGCATGTCCGATGCCATAGATAAGTCCCGACTTGTCGTAAGCCTCCTTATTGAGCATACGGTTGAGGTATGTATCAATCTCATCGATGTTCGACCAGTCCTTGATTGCTTCCTTCAGATGATGGAACATATTGATGCACTTGATGTTGGCGCCGCCATGCAACGGACCTTTCAGTGAGCCGATGCCAGCCGCAATGGACGAATAAGTGTCGGTGCGGGTAGACGATGTGACACGAACGGTGAACGTCGAGTTGTTACCACCACCGTGCTCAGCCTGGACAATCATAAGCAAATCAAGCATTCGGGCGTCAAGTTCGGTGTATTCGTCGTGCTTTATCATATAAAGGAAGTTCTCGGCGATACTCAAATCCTCCTTTGGATGACGGATGTGGAGGCTCCGTCCCTGTACACTATGTCTATAAATATTGTATGCGTAGGCAATGATGGTCGGGAACTTCGCTATCAACTCAATCGACTGACGCATTAGGTTGTCGCGGCTTATGTCGTCGGGGTTCGGGTCGAAGGTGTACATCTCGAGTACGCAACGTGCCAGGATGTTCATGATATTACTGCCTTCGAGGTCGATGATGTGTACTATCGTACGATGGTCGAGCGGCATATTGTCGTTGAGAAGGCCACGGAACGCAGCCAGTTCCTCCTTGTCGGGAAGCTGACCCGACAGCAGCAGGTATGCAATCTCTTCAAAGCCGAAGCGCTTCTCTTTCAGAAGAGGCTCCACAAGGTCGTTTAGCTCGTAGCCACGGTAGTAGAGCTTGCCCTCACAAGGTTTCAGACTGCCGTCCTCGGCACGCTCATAGCCGACAACGTTACCAATGTTTGTCAGTCCGACAAGTACTCCGGAACCGTCTTCGTTACGCAGTCCGCGCTTGACACCGTACTTCGAGAAAGCCTCACGGGGTATCTTGCACGAGTTCTTTACTTCGTCCGACAGTTTGTATATTAGATATTCTTTGTTCATTTCAATCCTCCTTATCCCCCACCGTAAATGGCAAGGGGCATTTAAATCGTTGTTATCCTGAATGTCATACCGCGCTCTGACAAAGCATGCCGGCTTATTTCTTCAGAGCCGAATAGTTGAGTGCCGAGCCGGTCTTAAACCACTTTATCTGTGTGGCATTGTAGGTATGGTTAGCCTCAAAGCTTTCCTCCGTGCCGTCGCTGTGCTTCAGCGTTACTGTAAGAGGCTTGCCGGGAGCGAACTCCAAAAGTCCCGTGACGCTCACTTTGTCGTCCTCACGCACCTTGTCGTAGTCGTCCTTGTTGGCGAAAGTCAGCGCCAGCATTCCCTGTTTCTTAAGGTTGGTCTCGTGGATACGGGCAAAGCTCTTAGCCAAAACTACCTTCACGTTGAGGTAACGCGGCTCCATGGCAGCGTGCTCACGGCTCGACCCCTCGCCATAGTTGTCCTCGGCAACGACAATGGAGTCGATTCCATGAGCCTTATAGTCCTTTGCTGCAGAGCTAACTTCCTTATACTGTCCGTCGAGGGCATCCTTCACGCTGTTCGACTCATCGTTGAAGGCATTCACGGCACCCATCAACAGATTGTCGGAGATATTCTGCAAGTGGCCGCGGAACTTCAGCCACGGTCCAGCCATCGATATATGGTCGGTTGTACACTTTCCTTTCGTCTTTATAAGGACAGGCATATCGGTGTAGTCCTTGCCGTTCCAGACTGGAAATGGCTCAAGTTTTTGCAGACGGTTGCTCGTCGGTGAGATGACAACTTCAACATCCTTATTGTCGTCAGAAGGCGGAAGGAAGCCCTTATCGTCGACGCCGAAACCCTTTGGCGGGAACACATTGCCAACCGGCTCGTCGAGTTTCACGTTATCACCATTCTCGTTTACGAGTGTATCTGTTGCCGGGTTGAAGTCCAACCGTCCGGCAATAGCGAGAGCAACTGTCATCTCCGGTGAACCGATGAAGGCGTATGTGTTCGGATTACCGTCAGCACGGCGGCGGAAGTTTCGGTTGAACGATGTCACGATGGCATTCTTTCGGTTGTTGTCATCTGTATGACGCTTCCACTGTCCGATACATGGTCCGCAGGCATTGGTCATTATCACGCCTCCGATAGCTTTCAAATCGTCGATTATTCCATCACGCTTTGCGGTATAGTAAATCTGCTCTGAGCCCGGATTGATAATCAGCTGTGCCTTGACTTTCAAGTTCTTTGCCTTAGCCTGACGGGCAACTGAAGCAGCACGCGAGAGGTCTTCATAGCTAGAATTTGTGCAGGAACCGACAAGTCCGACCTCAACGGTCATAGGATAATCGAGCTTCGGTCCCTTTGTGCGCATCTCGCTGATTGGCGTTGCGGCATCGGGGGTGAACGGGCCGTTAAGGTGCGGCTCTATCTCACTTAGGTTTATCTCAAGCACTTGGTCGAAGTATTCAGACGGATTGGCTATCACTTCGTCATCAGCACGCAAGTTGGCGGCATTCTTAACAGCCATGTCGGCAACCTCGTCGCGGCCCGTCTTGCGCAGATACTCTTCTGTATTGTCGTCGAACGGGAACAGAGAGCAGGTGGCTCCGAGCTCTGCGCCCATGTTGCAGATGGTGGCACGTCCCGTAGCGGATATCGTCTTGACACCCTCGCCATAGTATTCGAGTATGGCATTGGTGCCTCCCTTGACTGTCAGTATGCCCAATATCTTCAGGATTACGTCCTTAGGCGCTGCCCATCCACTAAGCTTTCCGGTCAGGTGAACGCCTGTAAGCTTTGGCATTTTGAGTTCCCAAGGCTGAGCGGTCAGCACGTCCACGGCATCAGCACCACCCACGCCGACGGCTACCATACCGAGTCCACCGGCGTTAGGGGTATGCGAGTCGGTACCAACCATCATGCCGCCTGGGAATGCATAGTTCTCAAGTACGACCTGATGGATAATGCCTGCGCCCGGTTCCCAGAAGCCGATGTGATACTTCTGACTGACACTGCGGAGGAAATCATAAACTTCCTTGTTGGTCTTCTTAGCCTCAGGCAAATCCTTCTCGACTCCGACATCGGCACGGATGAGGTGATCGCAGTGGACAGAGGCAGGCACTGCGACGCGGCTCTTACCTGCATTCATGAACTGAAGCAAAGCCATCTGAGCCGTAGCGTCCTGCATGGCGACACGATTGGGGCGGAAGTAGACATAGTCGGACAGCCGTTTGTATGGCCGGAGAGCCTTCGCATCGTACAAATGGGCATATAGGATTTTCTCAGCGTAAGTCATCGGGTGTTTCAAAACTGCCTTCGCACTTTCCACTTTATCCGAGTATGAGGCGTAAAAGTCTCTAAGCATGTCAATGTCAAGTATCATAATCCGAATAATTTAAGAAAACTTGAAAATCTTGTTCGATATCTTTTGCAAAGTTACAAAATAATATTCAGAATGAAAGCAAAAACGTATTATTATTTTGCAAAATGTAAATTACTTGCAAGTTTATTTACTAAAAGGGTATATAACAAATACGGCCGGCATAAACTAATATGCCAGCCGCAGTGTGCTTGTTTTATTCTTATGCTACATTATATATTATGCTGCGTTACGCTTTGCCTCCCTATGTCTCCGGATTGCATTACGGATGATTTCGGGAACGAAAAAGACGGGCGACGTTGCGAGGATTATTACAATCCAATCGCGAAGGGACAGAGGCACAACGTTGAACATTTCGCCTCCGAGTTCCACAATCAGTATCTGTCCGAAGAAGATGATGAATACTATCAGCAGGAAGCCACGACATTCGCGAATGTGGTAGAGTGCCGAGTGTCCGCTCTTTATCGCCTTGGCATTAAACAGGTTCCAGAATTGCAGGAATACGAATATCGTGAAGAAGAGGCTCAGCTCGTAGGCATCAAGTTGTCCGTCGCGCTCGAAGTAGAAATATATTCCGAGGAGTATAGCCGTGAAAAACAGACCCGTAGCGAGGATGTTCACCTCAATTGATTTGTTGATGATGAAGGCATGACGGTCGCGCGGTTTGTCGTGCATAACACGGTGTGACGGTGGCAATGAGGCAAGCGCCATTGCTGCGAAAGTGTCCATGATGAGGTTGACCCACAACATCTGCGTGACAGTCAACGGTGACTGGCGATCGAAGAAGGCTCCGACGAGAACTATAAGGCACGCCACGACGTTGACGGTCATTTGGAAAAGAATGAAGCGTTGTATGTTCTGATAGAGCGAACGACCCCACATCACGGCACGGCCGATAGACGAGAACGAGTTGTCGATTATCGTTATGTCGGATGCCTCCTTGGCAACTGATGTGCCGTCGCCCATCGACAGGCCCACATGGGCTGTCTTCAGAGCCGGTGCGTCGTTAGTTCCGTCACCCGTAACGGCGACAACCTCGCCCTTCTTTTGAAGCAATTCAACGAGCCGTTTCTTATCCATCGGGCGCGCACGGGAAATTATCTTAAGGTCTTCGACCCTGTTCAGAGCATCTTCATCACTCAAAGCCTCAAACTCCGGGCCTGTAATTGCGTTGCGGTCGGTATCCTTATCCGTCCAGATTCCTGTCTGGCGACCTATTTCTATGGCTGTTCCGGTGGTATCGCCGGTAACGATTTTAACCTTTATTCCTGCGTGCTGGCATTCGTGGACAGCAGCCGGAACTTCCTGACGGACCGGGTCGTTGATGCCTACAATACCCTGAAAGACACCGTTGCGGGCAAAACCGAGAGTGCGCATTGCCTGACATTGGAACTGGTGGAGCTTGTCGTTGTATTTCTGTTTGTCGTCTTCCGACATACTGCACATTGCCATCACCTTCTCAGGAGCACCCTTCAGGTAGACGACATTTCCTCCGTCAGTAGCGATAGTTGTAGACATGTACTTCTTTTCGCTAGAGAATGGCTCCTCGTCAACAACATTTGCCGACGCACGAAGACTCCTATAGTCGACATTCTCATCAGTTAGCCACAGCAAAAGGGCACCTTCCGTAGGGTTGCCAATGACTTCCTTGCCGTTGAGCTGTGCCGTACTGTTGACTGCCATGTTCTCATAGAGTTCTCTGTTGTCGTCCGATGGACTCACAGAATAGAACTCAGCAACACGCATCTGGTTCTGCGTCAGGGTTCCGGTCTTATCCGTACAGATAACAGTTGTGGCTCCCATGGTCTCGCAAGCATGCAACTTTCTGACGAGGTTGTTGGTCTTCAGCATTCGCCGCATCGAATAAGCAAGGCTCAATGTGACAGCCATTGGCAAGCCCTCAGGCACAGCCACGACTATCAAAGTCACGGCAATCATGAGCGTTTGCAGCAGATAAGTCACGAAATCGACGGTATCGAAGGAGCCATCCCACGCGAAACTGCCTCCGTGAATATCGATGAAATAATCGAGAATTCTGCCGAGTATGATAAGCGCCGCTACTATATAGCTTCCACGGGAGATAAGTTTGCTGAGCCGGTCGAGCTGTTCACTGAGCGGTGTCTTTACGTCATCCTTTATCTGAGCGGCTTCCATGACCTGGCCGTTCTCGGTCGCATCGCCGACTTTTAGTACTTTGGCGACGCCGTGTCCTTCCATTACCTTGGTGCCACGGAGCACTTCGTCAGAAGGGAAAGTGGCATCCTTGTCCTGCTCATCGGGCTCTACGTTCTTCCGGCAGACCGGCTCTCCGGTCAGCGAAGACTCGTCAACGCTGAGGTTGCGAGCCTCAAGCAACTTGCAGTCGGCTGGTATTTCCTGGCCCGTCTCAAGTATAATAACATCACCAACGACAACATCCCGACGCGGAATCCGTATCGTTTGACCGTTGCGGATTACGCTAACAGGCTCTTCATTGTTTATCTGATTGAGGATTTCAAACTCTTTTTCAGCCTTGTATTCGAATATGAAAGCAAGTCCCGTTGCAAGCAATATAGCAACGAAAATGCCTACAGGCTCAAAGAAAACTTCTGCGCTTTCGTCAAGACCGAGATACTCGTAGAATGAGATACCAATCGACATGGCCCCGGCAACGAGCAGAATGACAATAAGCGGGTCCTTGAATTTCTCAAGGAACCGCTTCCAAACAGACTCCCGTTCCGGAGGAGTCAGAACATTCTCACCGTACTTTTTACGACTTTCTATTACTTCAGCATCGCTCAGTCCAGTGTATTTTTGCTTCGTCATAATATTGTTGCTTCTTGCTAAATGTATGTAGTAGAATGCAAAAGTACATAATTTCGGCTAAACAAAGCTTCTGTACGAGCTAAAACATGGTAAAATGTTGTAATTTATTAGAAGTGATAGCTAATATCAACACCTATTTGGAAAGGATTACCACGTTGTGCAAACGTAAGGTTTTCTCCCGTTGCCGAACTCTGAACGGCGAAGGTGTTGTACTTTGTATCCGTAAGGTTACGAACCCAGATGTTTATTCCCATTGGACCGAAGTCGCCGTTGACATGTGCTCCCATTACAGCGTAGAACTTCTGTTTGTAGGAATTGGCCTCATCCCAATAGGTCTGTCCCTGTGCTGAAACGTTCAAACCGGCAGTGATACTGCGAAGTGCGAACTTATTGGATGGTTGCAACAGTGCAGCAGGATCTACATCGAAGCGATAGTCTACGGCAGCGGAGAGGGTGTGCTGAGGTACGTACGGCACTTTCTTATTCTCATAATCAATTCGCTTTCCGCCAATTGAATCGATGTAGTCGTCGAACTCTGCGCTTGTAAATCCGTAGGCTATCTGATACAGGAGCTTGTTGTCGAAGGCTGCTCCACGAAGTGTTGCCTCAAGACCGCAGCTGTGGCTCTTGCCTGCATTGGTCATCATACGACCGAAACCGTAGTTTCCTGCCATGACAGAGAGCTGCTGGTCGTGTATCTGCATGTAGAAAGCGGCGATGTCGAGGTGAACTTGCTTATTGAATAAGTTGAGGTGTGCGCCTACTTCGTAGTTCCAACTCGTCTCTGGTTTGTACTTGATGGTGTTGGCAATGCGCTGGTAAGAGGCTTCGTCATGCTCTATATCGACATCGCCACGTGCTGATTGTGCCTGGGCAGCGACCTCGGTTTGCAGTATGTCGGAGAACATCTGGATGTTGTATCCGCCTGAGCGATAACCCTTGGACCATGTCGCATAGATGTTACTACCATTGTTGAACTTATACGTCAGTCCAATCTTAGGAAGCCACTGGTTGAAGTTTGACTTCTCACTATGGTTCAAAACGGAAGTGATGACAGGTGAAAGTGACACGCCCATAACATTCTCCGTCATGTTTATCATAGCCGAAGTGGCGTAGTCTATCTTAACGCGACTGTAATCATATCGCAGTCCCAGCGTTGCGGTAAAGTTGTCTGTGATGTCTATATTGCTCTCATGATAAACGCCGAAGTTTGCAGTCGGTGTATGGAAAAGTCCCGGAACGCTGTTGAGCTGCATGTCAATGGTGCAACCGCCTGCCTGCTCTATTGCTGCGGCAGCAGCTAAACGGGCAGCGGCATAAGCCTGTTCCTCGCTCATTCCACGTGCTATAAAGCCTTGCGCCATGCGTGAAGCCATTGCTGAGAGCATACCGTTGTAAGCGTAGTTGGTGATGTTTGAAGAAAGCATCTTGTCCATTTCGGAGTCGAAACATACAGGTGCATCGGTGCGGAGCCACTGATATGAGCCGAAGGCGCCAAAGGTCCAATGCCATATACTGGTGTTGTTGCTCTTAAAGGTAAGTTCCTCTGTCAGTGTGTTTTGCAACTGACGCTGCTTCATGTGCATATAATCCTTAGGCAGATGGTCGATGTCCATGAGCAGATTATCACGCAGGAACTGCCATGAAGTCGTTGAGTTGAAATCGAAACCATTGCCTGCATACTTTATGCCAATACCCGTATTGAGCATGTTGCGGAAGTATTTGCCCTGCCGATTCTGGTCTGGGTTCTGTGTCCCAGCTTTCTTGTGGTAAAGCGGAGAAGTAATGTCAACGTCGGCAACATCGGCATCTGAGAGCAGACGACCATACGCGAAGCCATTCTGACCGGTATATTGATAGTCTGCAATGGCACTCAGTGTCCATCTGTCAGTTGGTTTCCAAATAGCGCGTCCACGAAATCCAAACTCATTGAATAAATCAGCATGGTCGCCACTATATGTGTTCTTGAAGAATCCATTCTGTCCGTCGTAGAAGCCGGCTAGCGAGTACGCGAACTTGTCACATACCTTTTGGTAGTGGCTAAGCTCTACTTTGCGCCAGAAACGGGAGCCAATTGACAACTTAACGTCATTGCCCTGATATTCGAAAGGATTGCGGGTGTACATGCGGACAAGACCTCCCTCAGTATTCATTCCGTACAATGTGCCCTGCGGACCATGCAGAATGTCAACCCTATCCAAGTCGTAGGTGTGGAAGTTGAAGCCACTCTTGCTCAGCAAAGGCATCCCGTCGAGGTAGATTCCTACAGCTGGCGAATTTATACGAGAGCCAATGCCACGGATATACATCGACGATGTGATGCGAGCACCATACTCCGGCATAACAAACGAAGGCACAAACGCCGACAGTTGGCGTAAGTCCTGAACGTTAAGACCATTGATGGCACGGCTGGAGAAAGTGGTACTGCTTAACGGCTGCTGACGAAGTCGATAGCTTTCCTTAGGCTGTTCAACGACAACAACTTCTTCGATATCATAGATTCGAGAACTGTCGAGAGCGGCATTTGTGGTTACAGGTGTTGTAGAAGCGTCCTTAACATCGGCTGCATAACACTGCGCGGCTACTGGGGCAAGCATCACAAGCAGTGTCGGAATGAACTTTTTCATAAATATGTTGTGCAAATTATTCACTGAAAATTAAACGCGTTCAAAAGTACGAAAATAATATTTAAGCCACAATCCTTATTTGTATGGATTTTAGCGCTTAACTTCAATAAAACAAAAACGCTCCATTACCTTCCCCGAAAGGAAAGTAATGGAGCGTTATAATATATATAATATGTGAAATTAGTTCACCCCAAACAGTGTGCCGAGGCCCGTCTGCAAGCCGCTGAAGCCCATGAAGGCAAGTGCAAGCAGAGATGCTGTAATCAGAACTATTGGCATTCCGCGCATGCCCTTTGGTATGCTGACGAGTGCAAGTTGCTCACGAATACCAGCGAAGGTGACGAGTGCGACTGCGAAGCCTAATGCAGTAGAGAACGCATAAACAACGCTTTCGAGCAGATTGTAGTCACGCTGGATAACGAGAATTGCTACACCAAGCACAGCACAGTTGGTTGTGATAAGCGGAAGGAAGATACCCAGTGCCTGATACAGTGCCGGAGATACCTTCTTCAGGATGATTTCGACCATCTGAACGAGTGCAGCGATGACAAGAATGAACGCCAACGTCTGCAAGTATTGCAGTCCGAACGGGTCGAGAACGTAAATCTGAACGAGGTATGTAACGATAGTCGAGAGTGTCAGGACAAACGTTACGGCTGCTCCCATACCAAGCGATGTGCTTATCTTCTTACTGACTCCCAGAAACGGACATATACCGAGGAACTGAGAGAGGACGATATTGTTGACGAATATCGCAGATATAAATATCAGTAAATATTCCATATTAAATTCTTAGTTTGTAAGTTTTTGAATTTATTTCAGAAAGTCTGAAACATTAGTTGTTAACCTTACGTATCTTGTTGAAGATAGCTACGAGGTAGCCCAGTGTGAGGAACGCACCTGGAGGCAGGACGAACAGCAGAATGTTGGTCACCTCCGGCAGGATGTGAATGCCGAAGATAGAACCTGCACCGAGAAGTTCACGAACACAGCCGAGCAGCGTCAGAGCGAGAGCGAAGCCCAATCCAATGCCTAGACCATCGAAAGCACTAGCTACAGGAGTGTTTTTCGAAGCGAAAGACTCTGCACGTCCAAGGATGATACAGTTCACCACGATAAGCGGAATGTAGATACCCAGTGCCTTATTGATAGAGTCTGGGGCATAAGCCGACATAAACATTTGCAGCACAGTTACGAAACCGGCAATGACAACAATGTAGACAGGAATGTGAACCATGTCCGGCACGAGCTTTCTGATTGCCGATATTACGAAGTTAGTGCAAATAAGCACAGCCATTGTGGCAAGTCCCATCGACATACCGTTAATTGCTGATGTCGTGGTAGCCAGCGTAGGACACATACCAAGGAAGAGGACGAAGGTCGGGTTCTCCTTGATGAGTCCGTTCATAAAAATCTTAAAGTTACTCATTGTGTCTTACCCTTTCTTGTTTTGTTTGGTTGCGCCACTGTTGGCGTCAGTATTATTCTTTGCGTAAGCTTGATAAGCCTCGTTGATAGCCTTGAGGAATGCACGGCTGGTGATGGTTGATGCGGTGATTGCATCTACCTGACCACCGTCCTTGCTGACAGTAAGGTCACCGTCCTTCGGGCTCAGTCCGATTACGCAACTCTTACCGCCTTTACCTCCGTCTTCAGGTTTCTGGAACCACTTGTCGGCCTTTGCGCCCAGTCCAGGGGTCTCAGAAGTTTGCAGAATGGTATATCCGGAAATCTTTCCGTCCTTGTCGAAGCCTACAAGAACCTTCAAATCGCCACCGAAACCGGTAGTAGTGCTCTCGACAGCAGCGCCCAATGGATTTCCACTCTTGTCCGCAGTCTTATGCACAACGAAAGAAACTTCCTTGCCATCGACAGTTGTCTTCACTGTATCATCGGCTGTAACAGTCAGGTCATTGACCTTCATTACATCCTTAATACCCTGCGCCAGCGTAGCCTGAGCCTTTTCAGCGATAGGTCTTTCGGTAATATGGTTGACGTAAGCCAGTACGAAACCGACAACGACAGCCACTCCGACGAGCACGAGGGTCATATTCTTTAGTGTTGGTTTTAATTTCTCCATTTCCCGTCCTCCTTACTTTTTAGCTGGTACTTCACCATAGCGCTTAGGCTTGATGTAATAATTTATAAGCGGTGTAAAGCCATTCATGATAAGGATGGCGAAAGACATTCCCTCAGGATATGAGCCCCAGTTACGGATGACAACCGTAAGGAAGCCAATGCAAATGCCGTAGATAATCTGTCCCTTGTGAGTCATTGGCGATGTAACATAGTCCGTTGCCATGAAGATTGCACCGAGCATCAGACCACCGGAAAGTATCTCCGTGATTGGATCAGCATAGACTGGGTTGCCGAGATGAAGCAGTCCTGAGAACACGAACACCGTTGCGATGATAGAGATTGGAATGTGCCAAGTGATGATTTTACGCCAAAGCATGAAGCAAAGACCGAGGATAAGTGCAAGTGCACATACCTCACCGATTGTTCCGGCACCACCCGTCGGGTTGTTGCCAAGGAGCAGATGCAGTGCATCAGGAACCTGATTGAGAACACTCGGGTCATTGCTCTTGATGGCGGTCTTCATCAACGACAGCGGAGTAGCAGCCGTTTCAGCGTCAGTATACTTGGTTAGCTGACCCACAACAGGCCAACTTGTCATCTGAGCCGGGAACGATACCAACAGGAAACAACGTCCGACGAGAGCCGGGTTGAACGGGTTGTGACCCAGACCGCCAAATGTCATCTTGCCAACACCGATTGCAACGAGCGCACCGATGATGATAATCCACAGCGGAAGGTTTGAAGGCAGGTTCATACCGAGCAGCAATCCGGTCACGATTGCCGAACCATCGGTCAGCGTCGGCTCCTGCTTAAGCATATATTTCGATATTGCCCACTCGAAGAAAACGCAGGCAGCCACACTTGTCAGACAGACTATGACAGAGCCAAGTCCGAAGTACAGGAACGAAACGAGCAGCGCCGGTATCAGTGCAATTACTACACCGAACATGTTGCGCTCCACCGTGTCATTGCCATGTGCGTGCGGCGAAAGAGAAACTATCAGTTTTCCCATTTTTATTTAGTTTCTAAGTTTGTTGAGTTTTAAAGTTTATGAGTTAAGAGTTTGCGGCAGCTTTCGGAGCCTCAGCAGCCTTTGCCTTGGCTTCCTCCTCTGCTTTCTTGGCAGCGGCCTCAGCCTTTGCCTTTGCAGCACGACCCTTGATGATGCCCATGACCTGACCCTTACCGAACGAGATGTTGTCGAGCAATGGACGGTGAGCAGGGCAAGTGAACTGGCAGCAACCGCAAGATATGCAACTGGTGATATCCTCATGCTCCAGGCGCTCCCAATCTTTGGCAACGGAAAGCGTAGCAAGCAGATACGGCTCAAGTCCCATCGGGCAAGCCGATACACACTTAGCACAACGGATACAGTTCTGTGCAGGCTTACGATGAGCGTCAGCACCCGACAGGATTGTTATAGAGTTGGTACCCTTAACGACAGGAACATCGAGACTGACAACTGCCTTACCCATCATAGGACCACCCGCAAGGACCTTGTCGTCGCCCTCTGGCAGACCGCCACAAGCATCGATAAGCTGGCTGAACGGTGTACCCATACGAACGAGGAAGTTGCCTGGATTCTTAACCTGAAGACCCGTTACGGTAGTGTAACGCTCAAAGAGAGGCTTGTGCTTCATAACAGCCTGATAAACAGCGAATGCCGTACCGACGTTCTGAACGATAGCACCAACGTTGACAGGGATTGCAGGTGGAGCCGGAACCTGACGGTGGATGACAGCGTCGACGAGCTGCTTCTCACCACCCTGCGGGTATTTCTTCTTCAGCGGAACGACCTCAATGCGGTCGTCGCCGGCTGTCTTTTCTTCGAAGAGTTCTATAGCCTTAGGCTTGTTGTCCTCAATACCTATATAACCTTTCTCAACCTTTGCTGCCTTCATCAGCAGATAGAGACCCTGGATAATCTCGTCGGCGTGCTCCATCATAAGACGATAGTCGGCTGTGATATACGGCTCGCACTCAACGCCATTGATAATAACGCACTCAGCATGAGCCGTTGGCGGCGGTGTAAGCTTAATGAAAGTCGGGAAGCCTGCACCACCCATACCGGTGACACCAGCAACCTTTACGCGGTTGATAATTTCCTCTGGAGTGAGCTCAGGATGTGCTTCTACAGTTTCCAGCTTATCCGAACGGTCGATACCCTCTTCCCATTCATCGCCTTCAACCTTGACGATGATAGCCGGCTTGCGGTAGCCTGTTGCGTCGATAGCATTGTCTATCTTCAGTACAGTACCACTGACAGAGCTGTAAATAGGAGCACTTACGAAGCCACCTGCTTCAGCAAGCAGAGTGCCGACCTTTACTTTGTCGCCACGTTTTACGACAGGCTTAGCCGGAGCACCAATGTGCTGGCCCAACGGAAATACAGCCTGCGTGGGGAGTTCAGCCTGCTTAGTGGCAATTTCAGTAGTAAGTTTGTGGTCATTAGGATGAACGCCACCTATTCTAAATGTATGCAGTTTCATGCTTTAGCCTCCTCTTCTTGATTGTTTGTTTTAGCAGTTTGCTCCGGCTTAGCTTCCGGTGCATTAGCAATAACAGTCTTCTCGGCATCTTCGGCAACCTTTACCGGCTCAGCTGCCTTTGCCTCAGCAGGCTTCGGCGCAGCAGGCTTCGGCTTGCGTACCGGGAAGTTGACCTTGACGATAGCACCTGTCGGGCATTCGTCGACACACTTTGTGCACAAGCGGCACTTGTTCGGGTCAATGTACGAAAGGTTGTTCTCGATGGTGATAGCCTCAAACTTACAAACCTTGAAGCACTTTCCGCAACCTATGCAGGCAACCGAACAGTTCTTTCTGGCAACAGCGCCCTTGTCCTTGTTGACGCAACGTACATAGACGCGACGTCCCTTCGGACCCTTCTTGCGGAGCTCGATGATGTGACGAGGACATGCCTTTACACACGCGCCGCACGCCGTACACTTATCCTCATCAACCTCCGGCAGACCCGTTTCCGGGTTCATGTGGATGGCATCGAAGGTACATGCACGTGTGCAATCGCCGCAACCGAGGCAGCCGAAGCCACATCCGGTCTCACCCTGACCCGTTGCATTAACAGCAGCACAGGTCATAAGACCATCGTACTCAGCGATGCGCGGACGGTTCTCGCAGGTTCCGTAACAGCGGACCACAGCGACCTTCGGGTCGGTATTTGCAACAGCCATACCCAGCAAGTCGGCAACCTGGCCCATTACTTCTTGACCTCCAACAGGACAGAGCAGTCCGTCAAGCGAACCGGCGTCGCACGCCTTCACGAGTGCTCCTGCCATATCGGCACATCCTGCAAAACCGCAACCACCGCAGTTTGCGCCCGGCAGCAGTTCCTGAACTTGTCCGATACGAGGATCTTCATAAACAGCAAACTTCTTGGAACATGCATACAGCACAACGGCTGCAATGAGTGCTATTGCTCCAAGAACAATTACTGCGCTTAAGATAAAGTTCATAATTTATTTGTATTTGTTTAGTAAATTTTTCGTTTTAAGTTATCGGGTGCCTTATCCAGCGTCACCCATCATCACATCACTCAATCATCTAATCATCCTCAACTTCGAATGAGAAGTCGCGACGTAGCTTATCGCGCAGCAGATAGACGATGAAGTAATATGGCACGAGTGCCGCTATGCTGACAAGTGCCGCCAGCGGCTCGCTGTGAGATAGATTATAGGTGATGGCAAGAGCAACTACAAGCACAATGAACGGCACGCCGAAGCCTATCAAGACAGCCTTACGGCCTGTGTCAAGACTTCCTGTAACGACGACGCTGTCGCCTTTTTTGTGCCCTTTGATGGAGTGTTTGTCATAGACATCGATTATTTTTTCTTTCTTTTCAGAGGCATTGCAGAATGATGCTGCCTTACAACCTGCGCATGCTGAGGTTTGGAGTATGCGCACGCGCATACAGTCGCCGTCGACTGACTCAACAACTCCACTATGCTTAATCTTCTCGCCCATCTCTCATAACGTTTTTTAGCTGGTTTTTGCAACCTCCAGTTTGCAATTGCAAAGTTAATACATAATTTCGCAATATAGAAAATTTTTCATGATTTTTTTTCGAAATCGTTTACATTATATATAAATGTGTAGATTGCGAAACAGGTTAAGGCCTAACCAAGCCGGAGCCAAACAACGACATAACAAAAGGGTAATCCAGTTGGCTTGGTTAGGAGATTCCAATGTTATAGTTAAGTTTTTAGAGTGTGAAAGTTTAGGTTTAAGGATGGTTTTTTATTTAATTTTGCTTGAAAAATAAATTAAAAATGAAGAAAAAATAAATTAAAAATCAACCAAAAATAAATTAAAAACCAAGACGAAAGAACAGGTTTCGCTATTCCATTGGTTATCAACGACATTCCAAGAGAGCAAGTTGGACATTCTCGAAGGTCAACGGAACCGATTTCAACGACACTCGTCACGATTGTGGAACGCAAATTTAAAAAAAGCAAAAAAGCAGGGATATATGTGCTTCTGTCGGAAAGATTTCTTACCTTTGCTCCATAAGAAACATACCTTTTAACAGGAAGAACAAGAATGAAACCAAGCAATCAGAGCATCCAACAGATTGAACGCTTCTTTAAGAAAGTTGCAGACAAGTTTCCCGAGGACACCGACAGCATGCCGATGACTGACATTCACGTCCGTCTGACACAGGATAGCGGTGACCTCATGGCATTCGATGATGACGACAACGAAATTACACGCTGCGTCGTCGACGAGTGGATTGACAACAAGGACGAGGACTTTTACAAAGGTGCCGCGGCCGTACTGCGCAAGCAACTGACAAAGATGAAGAGCGTAGTGGAGCACATGGGAATAATGAAACCGTACAGTTTCGTGCTTGAGAACGACGATAAGGAGAACGTTGCCGAGCTTTATGTCGTCGACGACGATACCGTTATCATCGGCGGCGACTTAATGGACGGGCTCGACAAGGACTTGGATACTTTCTTCGACAACCTAATGAAGGAGAACTAAAGGCACATGCTCCTTTGGTTCATGGTTGCCTTGACGCTGTAGAACGAGAAGGTTCTTCAGCCCAAATCGAAGATTCCGAGCGGACGCTTTCGTGGCAATACGTCGAGCATAAAGTCCTTCCCGGCTATGATTCCACGGTCGCGGAGGATAGCATCGACGGTCTTGCGGGCGTATTCCGGGTCGTTGTTCTTCTCGCTGAGATGACAGAGCCACACATGACGGAGTTCCGGCGTGGCGCAGTCGACTAAGACTGTGGCGCAGTCGTTGTTGCTTAGATGTCCCGTTCCGCTGCTTATGCGGTTCTTAAGGAACTGCGGATATGGTCCGTTCTTCAGCATCTCAAGGTCGTGGTTAGCCTCAATGACGAGATAGTTGGTGCGCATTATAATCGGTCGCATTTCTTCCGTGATGTGTCCGCAGTCAGTAATGAGCGTGAAGACAACGCCGTCAGCCTCAATGACATAGCCAACATTGTCGGTGCTGTCGTGAGGGACGCCGAAAGGAGTGACCTTGAACGAGCCGACATCTATAGTCTTGTTCTTCTCGACATAACGTATATTCTCACTGTCTATCTTCTTTTTAACATACCAGTTGCGCTGTATTCCGGTGTGAACTTCCTTCGTTGAATAGACAGGAACATGCAAAGAACTGCTCAACGAACCCACCGACTTGATATGGTCGGCATGGTCGTGGGTTATAAGTATGCTGTGCACCGATGCCAAACTTAGCCCGTACTCGGCAAAATGGCGCTTGAGGAGGCGCACACCAACGCCCGCGTCGATTAGCAAAGCATCGCCGTCAGTATATAAGTAGTAACAGTTTCCGCTACTACCACTTCCGAATGATATAAATCTGAGCATTTCCTATTCGTTTAAAAGGGTCATCACCTCACCGTCACATGATAGCAAGCCTGATGTAGTTCGTACTTGACGTAGCAGCGGTTCTGCTGCCGTAGGTCGTTGAGAACTTCGCTGAGGACTCGTTTCAGGGTATCACCCTGGACCTTTCTGCCAAGCGGCACAAAATGATTGTAGCTTATATCAAATGTAGTGCCATAGACATGGCAACTGTTTGGTGATGCGTTCTTGTTGTGTTTCCCAAGTTTCACGACATCTTCCTTGCTCCGCAGCACACTCGTTATGAGGAGTTTCGTTTCCGGAACTCGCTTTATGGCAAGACTGTCCATAAAATTGCGCGAAATGTCCTGCAACAGTGCGGCGGCACGGGGAACAAGGTATGGGATACTGCTATTGAGCTTTGCTATGCGGTAATATGGACTGCTACCTATATAGACGAGCTCGTGGCGGCGCTCTTCGGCATCAGCAGAGTTGGCAACAGGTATTACCCCGAACTCCTTGGCAGCACTGAGGTGGACGGCATTGGTATCGGGGAAACAGTCCTTATAGCTCCAAACGCCTTTCACTGGATGCTTCACGAGAGAGCCGTCGGCATTGTAAAAGGATATTGGGGTTCCCTTGATGATACCTGCCTGGTGACGCTTGCCTGTGCCAAGGGAGTCGGTATCCTCGCCTTCAACCTCTGTTTCAGTGGTATTTTCAGCCTCATCACTGTACCTTTCGCCCACCACCGAAGGGAAGACAAGGCGCACAAGGGCAAACAAGCCGACAATGACGAAAAAGCCAACGATAAATTCGCCTGTAGTTATATTTTTCTTCTTTCTTTTCATTTTTGGATTGCAAAGTTACTCAATAGTTTCGAATTTGATTAAAACAGCCGTTAGTTTTTTAGCGTTTTATTTTGAGTTTAGATTAATTTAATGTAACTTTGCGCCAAATATAAACGAGGAGAGAATTGATAGAAAAGCATATAGTTCTTGAGGATATTGACCCCGTGGCCTTCTATGGCATCGGCAACTCGCACTTACAGATGATAAAGTCGCTGTTCCCAAAGCTGAGAATCTTGGCACGCGACAATGTCATACGTGTTCTTGGCGACGAGGAGGAGATGGCGAAGATTGAAGAGGACATCGAGAATATGCGCCAGCATGTCTTGAAATACAACACCATATCCGAAGAGGACATACTTGATATAGTAAAGGGAAAGAAGACTAAGGAGGACGCCGTGAAAGGCGTTCTCGTTTATTCTATATCCGGAAGGCCGATTAAAAGCCGCTCCGAGAACCAGCAGAAGATTGTCGACGCGTTCGAAAAGAGCGATATGATATTCGCTGTAGGGCCTGCGGGAACGGGCAAGACTTATCTTAGCATTGCCCTTGCGGTGAAAGCGCTGAAGGAAAAGACTGCCAAGAAGATTATTCTAAGCCGTCCGGCGGTAGAGGCGGGAGAACGTCTGGGCTTCCTTCCGGGCGACATGAAGGACAAAATAGACCCTTACCTGCAACCGCTCTACGATGCTTTGGAGGATATGATACCGGCCGTGAAGCTGCAAGACATGATGGACAAGCACATCATTCAGATTGCACCTCTCGCCTTCATGCGTGGACGGACGCTCAGCGATGCTGTTGTCATACTCGATGAGGCACAGAACACGACTCCGGCGCAGCTCCGCATGTTCCTGACGCGCATGGGGTGGAACACGAAGATGATTATAACGGGCGACATGACACAAACGGATTTACCCCGCCAGGCACAAAGCGGACTCAAGGAGGCGCTTTCCATACTTACGGGAATTGAGGGAATAAGTGTCATCAACCTAACTAAGAAGGACATAGTGAGGCACAAACTCGTTACACGCATTGTGAACGCATACGAGGCTTATGATAAAGCGAAGACTAATTCAAATATAAAAAATGAAAGCATTAACAAAGACTGACTTCCACTTTGAAGGCCAGAAGAGTGTTTACCACGGCAAGGTCCGCGACGTTTACAACATCAATGACGACATCATCGTCATGGTCGCTACTGACAGAATTTCAGCATTCGACGTAGTGCTGCCTGTCGGTATCCCTTACAAAGGTCAAGTGCTGAACCAGATTGCAGCCAAGTTCCTCGACAAGACTGCCGACATCTGCCCTAACTGGAAGCTTGCAACTCCAGACCCAATGGTAACTGTCGGACTGAAGTGCGAAGGCTTCAAGGTTGAGATGATTATCCGCTCTATCCTCACCGGTAGTGCATGGCGCGCCTACAAGGACGGTTGCCGCGAGCTCTGCGGTGTTAAGCTGCCTGACGGAATGCGTGAGAACCAGCGCTTCCCGGAGCCTATCATCACTCCGACGACAAAGGCCGACGAGGGTCACGACCTCAATATCTCGAAGGAAGAGATTATCAAGCAGGGCATTGTCAGTGCTGAGGACTATGCTGTCATTGAGGACTGGACACGCAAACTCTTTGCCCGCGGTCAGGAAATCGCCGCTAAGCGTGGCCTTATTCTTGTCGACACAAAGTACGAGTTCGGTAAGCGCGACGGCAAGCTGTACCTCATCGACGAGATACACACTCCTGACTCAAGCCGCTACTTCTATGCCGACGGCTACGAGGAGCGCTTTGCAAAGGGCGAGCCGCAGAAGCAGCTGTCGAAGGAATTTGTCCGTCAGTGGCTCATCGAGCAGGGATTCATGAACCAACCGGGACAGAAGATGCCGGAAATCACCGAAGAGTATGCTGAAAGCGTTAGTGACCGCTACATCGAACTCTATGAGAATATCACCGGTGAGAAGTTCGACAAGACCGCAGAGGAAGGCGATATCGCCGCACGTATCGAGAAGAACGTGAAGGAATATCTCGCTAATCGATAAATCAATTCGGAATTCAAAGTTCAAAGTTCGCCATTGCGACTCAAGTAGTGGCAAGTTGATTTCCTACTAGTTCAAAAGGACAGTCGGGAAATCAGAGCGAATTTTGGACTTTGAATTATAAATTCTGAATTTAAAACAGGTAATGTACCAGCAGGAAAAGATAAAGCCATACGGACTAAAGGGTGACAAGGGAAAACTTGTCAGCCAGATGTTTGACAACATTGCACCTAACTATGACAGGCTGAACCACCTCATGTCGTTCGACATTGACAAGGGATGGAGACGCAAGGCTGTAGCGCAGTTGGCACCATACAGTCCGAAAAGCATCCTTGACGTGGCTACCGGAACGGGGGATTTTGCCATTCTGCTGGCGCAGTCGCTGAAACCCGAAAGCGTCATCGGCGTTGACATCTCGACACGGATGATGAGTATCGGAAAGGAAAAAGCCGACAAGGCTGGACTTGCGGACGTCATAACGTTCCAAAAGGGCGACTGTATGCAGTTGCCTTTTGAGGCTGGCAGCTTCGATGCTGTTACATCGGCATTTGGCATTCGCAACTTCCAGGATTTGGACAAGGGCTTGTCGGAGATGTGCAGAATACTGAAGAAGGGCGGGCATCTTAGTGTTGTGGAACTCTCTTCGCCTAAGAGCTTCCCCATGAAGCAGCTCTTCAAGGTTTATTCGCACGTGGTATTGCCTACTTACGGCAAAATTATTTCGCATGACAAGAGTGCCTACGAATATCTCACAAAGACCATAGAGGCTTTCCCGCAGGGTGAGCAGATGGTCGAAATACTTAAGAAGGCGGGCTTCAGCAAGGCTTCCTTCAAACGCCTTACATACGGAATATGCACTATGTATTTCGCCGAGAAATAGGGCAACAACAATTTAATACAATCACATTATGGACAAGTACGGACTTATTGGCAACCCTTTGGGGCATTCATTCTCGAAGAGCTACTTCAACGAGAAGTTTGAAAACGAGAATATTGATGCCGAGTACTTAAACTTCGAGATACCCTCTATCGAGAATCTCGTTGAAGTAATCGACTCTAACCCTGAACTGAAAGGACTCAACGTGACGATACCTTACAAGGAGAAGGTTATCAGTTATCTCGACTATGTCAGTCCTGAGGCGCGCGCAATAGGTGCCGTCAATGTCATTCGTGTTACGCATAAAGGCAAGGACGTAGTGCTCCGCGGATACAACAGTGATGTTATTGGGTTTACAAAGAGCATTGAGCCGCTTCTTGACAAGTCGCATCGGAAGGCGCTCATCCTCGGAACGGGCGGCGCTTCGAAAGCTGTCAACTACGGATTGAAGTCGCTCGGACTCGAAACAGTGCTTGTTAGCCGCTTCAAACGTCCTAATACAATACAATATGAGGATATCGACGCTGATGTAATAAAGGACTACAACGTCATCGTAAACTGTACTCCGGTGGGCATGTATCCGAATGTCGACAACTGTCCGAAGCTTCCTTATGACGCAATGGATACCCACACAATTCTCTACGACCTCATTTACAACCCCGACGAGACGCTTTTCATGCACAAAGGAGCTGAAAAGGGCGCTACCGTCAAGAACGGACTGGAAATGCTTTTGCTGCAAGCTTTCGCCAGTTGGGAGTTCTGGAACGGCAAAGAACAAAAGTAAATAAGAAAAGAAAACATACTTCATATAATGAACAACAGATACATGATGCGTGGCGTAAGTGCCGCGAAAGAAGACGTACACAACGCAATAAAGAACATTGACAAGGGTATTTTCCCGCATGCTTTCTGCAAGATTATCCCTGATATCTTAGGCGGTGACCCTGAATATTGCAACATTATGCATGCCGACGGTGCCGGAACGAAGTCGAGTCTTGCATACATGTACTGGAAAGAGACGGGTGACTTGAGTGTTTGGAAGGGCATTGCGCAGGACGCCGTCGTAATGAACACCGACGACTTGCTTTGCGTTGGTGCCGTTGATAATATTCTTGTCAGCTCTACCATAGGACGAAACAAGATGCTGGTGCCGGGCGATGTCATATCTGCAATTATCAATGGAACTGACGAATTGCTTGCTGAGCTGCGCGGAATGGGCATCGGCATTTGGCCTACGGGTGGCGAAACAGCTGATGTCGGTGATTTGGTACGCACCATAATCGTTGACTCCACTGTCACCTGCCGTATGAAACGGGCTGACGTTATCGACAATGCCAACATCCGTCCGGGTGATGTCATAGTCGGATTGTCGTCAACCGGCCAGGCTACATACGAGCATCGTTACAATGGCGGTATGGGTTCAAACGGTCTGACAAGTGCCCGCCATGATGTATTTGCTAAGTATCTGGCTGAGAAATTCCCTGAGAGCTACGACCACAAGGTGCCTGAGGAACTTGTCTACAGTGGTGACAAGCGCCTCACGGACAAAATAGAAGGAGTGCCGGTGGATGCAGGTCAGCTCGTCCTCTCTCCTACCCGCACTTATGCTCCGGTAATCAAGAAGTTGCTCGACGAGATGCATGACGATATTCACGGTATGGTTCACTGCACGGGTGGAGCACAGACGAAGGTTCTGAACTTCGTTGCCGACAACTGTAAGGTTGTCAAGGACAATATGTTCCCTGTTCCCCCACTCTTCAAACTTATTCACGACGAGAGCGGAACGGACTGGAAGGAGATGTACCAAGTCTTCAATATGGGTCACAGAATGGAGATTTACGTCTCTCCAGAGAATGCCGACAAGGTCATAGCTGTCAGCAATAGCTTCAACATCGATGCTCAGGTCATTGGTCATATAGAGGAAGGCAAGCGCAGCCTGACCATCAAGAGCGAGTTCGGAGAGTTCAATTACTAAAACGACAAAGACTCCCAAAGCCCCTCCGAATGGAGGGGATGTTTTAAAATCAGTGATAAACTATTGGAGAATAAGGCTTTATTAGCAACTTTGAATTATAATAAATATATCTGAAAAATATAAACCGAACCAGGCTGTCTTTAAGATTGTAATAGACAAAAGAATACTTTAAGAAAGTAATTAGACATCCCCTCCATTCGGAGGGGCTTGGGGAGGCCAAAATAATTTATGGCAAATAACATACTAGAAAAGCTTGACGGACTGGAGGCTAGGTTCCAAGAGGTGGGCACGTTGATTACAGACCCATCGGTGATTGCCGACCAACAGCGTTACGTCAAGTTGACAAAGGAATACAAGGAACTGGAAGATATCATGGCGGCACGCAAGAAATACGTTGCCTGTCTTGATGCTATAAAAGAAGCAAAGGATATTCTCGCCAACGAGAAAGATGCCGACATGAAGGAGCTGGCACGTGAAGAGCTGGCTGAAAACGAGGCTTTGCAGCCTAAGTTGGAGGAGGAAATAAAGATTGCTCTTGTACCGAAAGACCCAGAGGATGCAAAGAACGTACAGATGGAGATACGCGCCGGAACCGGTGGCGATGAGGCTGCGCTCTTTGCCGGAGACCTTTTCAACATGTACAAGCGTTACTGCGAGAAGAAAGGTTGGAAGCTTTCAGTCACTGATGTCAGCGAAGGAGCAGTCGGCGGATACAAGGAAATCGACTTCGCCGTTGAGGGAACAAACGTGTACGGAACTCTTAAGTATGAGTCAGGAGTACATCGTGTGCAGCGAGTTCCAGCCACTGAGACGCAAGGACGTATGCATACGTCTGCCGCAACAGTTGCAGTGCTGCCGGAAGCAGAGAAGTTTGAGGTGCACATCAACGAAGGAGACATCAAGTGGGATACGTTCCGTAGCTCCGGTGCTGGAGGTCAGAACGTCAATAAGGTCAGCTCCGGTGTCCGACTCCGCTATCCGTGGAAGAACCCGGAGACAGGAGAAGTGGAGGAAATCCTTATCGAATGTACTGAGACTCGTGACCAGCCAAAGAACAAGGAGCGTGCTCTGAGCCGTCTCTATACATATATATATGACCACGAACATCAGAAATACGTCGACGATATATCCAACCGCCGCCGCTCGCTGGTGTCTACCGGAGACCGCAGCGCAAAGATTCGCACGTACAATTTCCCACAGGGACGCGTCACAGACCACCGTATCGGCTACACGACGCATGACCTTCAGGGATTTCTCGGTGGTGACATACAGGACATGATCGATGCTTTGACAGTGGCAGAAAATGCCGAGAAGCTTAAGGAATCAGAACTATAGGGGGAGCCGCCCCAGGCCCCTCCGAATGGAGGGGATGTTTAAATTCAGTGTTAAACATTTGAGTTAGAGGCAGTAAATATATAATATTGGATTAATATCACAAACTTTTTATGACCCTTCCAAGTAAAACTTTATGTAGGTAACTAAACATTCCCTCCATTCGGAGGGGCTTGGGGAGGCTTCAATCATTATGAACCGCAAAGAATTAGTTAATCAGATATTTTCGAAGAAGTCGTTCCTTTGTGTCGGACTTGATACCGATATAAAGAAGATTCCTGAGCTCCTGCTTAAGGAAAACGACCCTGTGTTTACTTTCAACAAGGCTATTATCGATGCCACAGCACCATATTGCGTTGCCTATAAACCAAATTTGGCATTTTACGAGAGCCTCGGCGTTAAGGGTATAGCTGACTTCGAGCGCACGGTGAAGTATCTAAAGGAGAACTATCCAAACCACTTTATTATCGCCGACGCTAAGCGCGGCGACATCGGTAACACATCGGCGATGTACGCCCGTACCTTCTTTGAGGAGTACGACATCGACGCTCTGACTGTAGCACCATACATGGGAGAAGACAGCGTGACTCCTTTCCTCGGCTATGAAGGCAAGTGGGTGATACTGTTAGCTCTCACCAGCAACAAGGGAAGTCATGATTTCCAACTCACAGAGGATAAAGATGGCGAGCGATTGTTCGAGAAAGTCATCCGCAAAAGCCAGCAATGGGGCAACAGCGAGAACATGATGTACGTCGTAGGAGCCACCCAAGGCAAGATGTTTGAAGACATACGGCGCGTCGCTCCTAACCATTTCCTTCTCGTTCCGGGCGTCGGAGCACAGGGAGGGAGCCTCCAGGAGGTTTGCAAATATGGCATTACGAAAGACTGCGGACTGCTCGTAAACTCATCCCGCGGCATCATCTATGCTTCAAACGGTGAGGATTTTGCTCAAGCATCGGCAGAGAAGGCAAAGGCATTGCAGCAGCAAATGGAAGTTGAACTTGCTAAAATCAAGTAGTTATAAAGCTCAATTACATCGAAACAAACGCCTTATTATCCGTGTATCGGCACCGTTTTACTCGGCTAATAAGGTCTGAACACTAGCCTTAAATAGCGTCGAAACAGCATAACAACATATATATTGAACGACAGCAAGATTATAAACGACCCAGTATTCGGTTTCATCAAGATTCCGAGAGGACTCCTGTTGAGCATTGTCCAGCACCCATTGATGCAGCGTCTCACACGTATCAAGCAACTGGGAATGGCGAATGTGGTCTATCCGGGTGCCCAACACACTCGCTTCCTCCACTCCATCGGTGCCTTTCACCTCATGAGTGAGGCTATACTGTCGCTTGAGCAGAAGGGCGTTTTCATCTTCGACAGCGAAGCAGAAGCCGTCGAAGCCGCCATCCTTATGCACGACATCGGGCACGCTCCCTTCTCTCATGTACTCGAGGACACACTTATCCACGGTATCAGCCATGAGGAAATATCTCTCATGATGATGCAGAGGATAAACGAGGACTTACGTGGTGAGCTCAATTTGGCCATCAAAATCTTCAAGGACGAGTATCCGAAGAAATTCCTCCATCAACTTATTTCGAGCCAACTTGACGTCGACAGACTCGACTATCTTCGTCGCGACAGTTTCTTTACGGGCGTTACGGAGGGCAATATAGGCTCAGCGCGCATCATAAAGATGCTCAATGTCGTTGACGACTCATTGGTCGTAGAGTCTAAAGCAATATATTCCATTGAAAATTATCTTACATCCCGTAGGCTAATGTATTGGTCGGTGTATCTCCATAAGACCGTTGTCGCCTACGAGAAGACCCTCATCAACACGTTACGCCGCGCCGAATACCTTGCCAAACAGGGTTGGGACATATTCGCATCGCCTGCTCTTCGGTATTTCCTTTACAACGACATAGATGCCAAATGGTTCGAAGAGCATCCCGAAACGCTCGATATGTACAGTCAACTCGACGACAGCGACATCTGGTCGGCACTGAAAGTATGGGCTCATTCCGACGATAAGATACTCTCAATGCTTGCCGACGACATGGTGAACCGCCACATTTTCAAGGTCGAAGTTCATGATGAGCCCATTAGTAAGGAAGAAGAAGAGACGCTGCGGAGCACCATTGCCGAGAAAGCGGACATCAGTTACGACGATGCCGACTATCTCATAAGTGTCAATACGGTGCAAAAAGACATGTACGATGTCAACGATGACCACATATCGATACTCTATAAGGATGGCACAATAAAAGACATCGCTGACGCTTCGGAACTCCTTAATGTCGACCTTCTATCCAAGAAAATCAGGAAATATTACCTATGTTATCAACGTTTGCAATAAAAAAAGTCAGCGTTGACAACATTTCTGCTAAAAAATTGTTATCTTTGCACAAATTATTCAGATAAAGCAATTATGGAATTTACTGCAAAGCAAATAGCCCAGTTCATACAAGGCAGAGTCGAAGGGGACGAGAACGCCACCATCAACACATTCGCCAAGATTGAAGAAGGCAAGCCGGGAGCGATTTCGTTCCTAGCAAATCCTAAATACACTCACTATCTTTATAACACGGAATCGACAATTGTACTCCTCGACGAGAGCATAACTTTGGAGAAGCCGGCTAAGCCTACGCTTATCAGAGTAAAGAATGCGCGCGACTGTGTGGCACGTCTTCTGCAACTTTACGAGAGCATGAAGCCAAAGAAGCAAGGCATCGACTCGCTCGCTTTCATATCTCCTAAGGCAAAGATAGGCAAAAATATCTACGTCGGAGCATTCGCATACATCGGCGACGGTGCCGTCATCGGCGACGGATGCCAGATATATCCGCACGCAACCGTTATGGACAACGTCACAATCGGAGCAGGTTCTATCATCTATCCGAACGTCAGCATCTATCACGATTGCAAGCTTGGCAACAACGTAACGATACATAGTGGCAGCGTCATCGGTGCCGACGGCTTCGGTTTCGCTCCCAACGAGCAGACCGGTCAGTACGATAAGATACCGCAGATTGGCATTGTCACCATCGAGGATAATGTAGAAATAGGCGCGAACACATGTGTAGACCGCTCTACGATGGGTAGCACCTACGTTCGCAAGGGAGTCAAACTCGACAACCTTGTACAAATAGCACACAACACGGACATAGGTGAGAACACCGTAATGAGCGCCCAAGTCGGCATTGCCGGCTCTACAAAGGTTGGTCAGTGGTGCATGTTCGGTGGTCAGGTCGGCATCGCCGGTCACATCACCATCGGCAACAAGGTATTCCTCGGAGCACAAAGTGGAGTTCCAGGAAGCCTCAAGGACAACCAGACGCTTATCGGTACACCTCCAATGGAGCCGCGTCCATACTTCAAATCACAGGCTATCTTCCGCAAATTGCCTGAGCTTTACAAGCAGATAAACGAGCTGCAAAAGGAAGTTGAGAAACTTAAGAAGCAATAATTATCGACTAATTCACATACAATTAAAACAACACCGCCTTCCCATTTTCACACAATCGGAGATAAACCATTAAGAATCTTCAACAGCAAAGGAGGCATTCAACAATACAGCAATGGAAGCAACCAAACAAAAGACACTGAAAGGCAGCTTTTCGCTCTTTGGAAAAGGACTGCACACAGGTTTGAGTTTAACTGTTACATTCAACCCGGCACCAGTGAACACGGGGCTCAAAATACAGCGCATAGATGTCGAAGGACAACCTGTAATTGACGCTCTTGCAGAATATGTTGTAGACACTCAGCGCGGAACGGTAATCGCCAAGGGCGACGTTCGCGTAGGAACAATAGAGCACGGCATGGCTGCTCTCTATGCAATGGGCGTAGACAACTGTCTCGTTCAGGTGAACGGACCGGAGTTTCCTATACTCGACGGCTCGGCAGAGAAATACGTTGAGAAGATAAAAGAAGTCGGACTGGTCGACCAGGATGCGCCAAAGGACTTCTACATCATCCGCCACAAGATGGAGATACGCGACGGCGAGTCGGTCATCACCTTCCTTCCTGACGACCAGTTCTCGATAACAGCAATGTGCTCGTTCGACTCCAAGTTTATCAGCAGTCAGTTTGCAACTCTCGACGATGTCGATAAGTTCGCTACCGAAATAGCTCCTGCACGCACATTCGTCTTCGTTCGCGACATCATGCCATTGCTTCAGGCAAACCTTATCAAAGGCGGCGACCTCGACAACGCCATCGTCATCTATGAGAAACAAGTATCACAGGAGAAGCTCGACCAGCTCGCCGACCTTCTGAAAGTACCACATATCGACGCAACTCAAATCGGATACATCCAGCACAAGCCACTGATGTGGGACAACGAGTGCACCCGTCACAAGCTCCTCGACATAATCGGCGACATGGCACTTATCGGAAAGCCTATCAAGGGACGCATCGTTGCAACCCGTCCGGGCCACACCGTGAACAACAAATTTGCCCGCATGCTTCGCAAGGAGATACGTAAGCACGAGATACAGGCACCTATCTACGACCCGAACGAAGAGCCGATAATGGACAACAAGCGCATCCGTGAGCTCCTTCCGCACCGCTATCCAATGCAGCTCGTCGACAAAATCATCGCCGTTGGCTCAGATAGCATAGCCGGAGTGAAAAATATCACAGCCGATGAGCCATTCTTCCAGGGGCACTTCCCCAATGAACCGGTAATGCCGGGAGTACTTCAGATAGAAGCAATGGCACAGTGCGGCGGTTTGCTTGTCCTCTCTCAGGTAAAGGAACCGGAAAGTTGGTCAACCTACTTCCTCAAGATTGACGGTGTGAAATTCCGCCAGAAGGTTGTTCCGGGCGACACTTTGCTGTTCCGTGTGAATCTCGAAGCCCCTATCCGTCACGGCATAAGCACCATGAAAGGCTACATTTTCGTAGGCGACCAAGTCGTTTCTGAGGCTACGTTCACTGCACAAATTGTAAAGAACAAATAAAGAGCTACCATCAAGCCTCCCGCAAACAGGAGGATGTTGATTAACCAATAAAATTATAATATGAATCAAATAAGTCCACTTGCATACGTTCATCCCGAAGCAAAACTAGGCGACAACAATATCATCGGGCCATTCTGTTACATCGACCGCAATACCGTTCTCGGCAACGGCAACGTCCTTCAGAACAGCGTCACCATCAATTATGGCGCACGCATCGGCGACAACAATGAGATATTCCCTGGCGCCAGCATCTCGACAAAGCCACAGGATTTGAAGTTCAAGGGCGAAGATACCATTTGCGAAGTTGGCAACAACAACTCCATCCGTGAAAATGTCACCATCTCTCGCGGTACAGCTTCAAAGGGAACAACGCAAGTAGGCAACAACAACTTGCTAATGGAGAACATGCATATCGCCCACGATTGCTTCTTCGGCTCAAACCTCATCATCGGCAATTCGACGAAGTTTGGCGGCGAAGTGTCAGTCGACGACAATGCAGTTGTCTCCGCCGAAGTCCTCTGCCATCAGTTCTGCCGCGTCGGAGGCTATGTCATGATACAGGGCGGAAGCCGTTTCTCACAGGACATACCACCTTATATCATAGCCGGCAAAGAACCTATTCGCTACGCAGGCATCAACATTGTCGGTCTGCGCCGTCACGGTTTCTCCAACGATTTGATAGATTTAATCCATAACGCATACCGCATTCTCTACGGAGACGGTACCCGCGAGGAAAACATCAACAAGATTAAGAGCGAACTGCAAGTAACGAAAGAGATACAGTACATTATCGATTTCGTCCAGGCTTCTAAGCGAGGAATAATTAAGTAAGCGTAAAGTCAGACTCCCGTGAGTCCCTTTACAACAATATGAAGACGCTTGTTGTTATAACAGGTCCTACCGGTGTTGGCAAAACGGAGTGTTGTCTCCGTGTTGCCAACATTTTTCGTATTCCCATAATCAATGCCGATTCGAGGCAGCTATTTGCCGAAATCCCTATCGGTACGGCAGCGCCGACAGCTGAGCAACAAGTACTTGCAAAACACTACTTCGTCGGCAATCACCATATCACAGATTATTACAGCGCTTCCAACTATGAGCAGGATGTTCTGAAACTACTCGACAAATTGTTCAAGGACTCCGATGTAGAACTCCTTTCGGGCGGTAGTATGATGTACATCGATGCTGTTTGCAAGGGCATTGACGACATCCCGACCATCCGCGACGACATACGGGAAGAGATGAAACGACGACTTGCAACCGAAGGATTGCCCGCTCTGGTAGAAGAACTGCATCGCCTTGACCCCGAGCACTGGGCAATCGTCGACAGGAACAATCCCCGCCGCGTCGTCCACGCCCTCGAAATATGCCATCAGACAGGCAGAACATACACCTCATTTCGCAGCAACAAGCCCAAGCAACGTCCTTTCAAGATTGTCAAGATTGCTCTCAACCGCCCTCGCGAAGAGCTATACAGCAGAATAAACCAGCGCGTCCTTGACATGATTGACAAAGGTCTCATCGACGAAGCGATGCGCGTTCTGCCATACAGAGACTGCAACGCACTCAACACAGTAGGCTATAAAGAGATGTTCGAGTACCTCGACGGACTCACCACCATCGACGAGGCGATATTCAAGATACAAAGCAACACGCGCCGATATGCCCGCAAACAGCTCACTTGGTTCAAGCGGGATGCTGACGTAAAGTGGTTTAATGCCGACAACATTGAAGAAATCTTAAATTATATAATGTACTCAATATAGATTGGCACGATTTCACTAACTTTGCACTTTATAAGTAATAAGGTAACAAGAACACCTGACATCCATCACCCCAACACAAAGAATAATGATTAAGAAGATTATTAACTTATTCAAATCCATCTGGAAAGGCATCAAGGGCTTTTTCCCATGGTATATCAATCTGTACAGAGGTCGAAAGTGGTACACCAAGACTGCACTCGGGATTATGTCCTTCATAGTGTTCGTCTTTTTGTATCTTGGCATGGTCGACATCAACTTCCTTTGGCTGTTCGGTAAGTCTCCGGGCTTCTCTGAGATAGTGACACCACCGAAGAACGCAGGCAGTGAGGTCTACAGCGCTGACAGTGTGCTGCTTGGCCGCTATCTTAAGGAGAATCGTATCCCAGTGCGTTACAACGAGATAACTCCCGACTTCTGGCACGCCCTCATAGATACCGAGGACGAACGCTTCTACGAGCACCACGGCATCGACTTCCAGGGAATAGGCGGTGCTGTAAAGGACGCATTGACACACAACGGCGCCCGTGGTGCTTCTACTATCACCCAGCAGCTCGCCAAGAACCTTTTTCAGGTCCGTAAGGGTAACTCGCAAGGTCTCTTCGGGCGCATTCCGGGTATCAAACTGATAGTCGACAAGAGCAAGGAGTGGATTATCGCCATCAAACTGGAGCTCATTTACAGTAAAGATGCCATACTGACGATGTACGCAAACACCGTCGATTTCGGCAACAACGCATTCGGAATAAAGACCGCAGCAAAGACTTACTTCAACACGACACCTGACAAGCTGACTCCAGAGCAGGCTGCCACGCTTGTCGGAATGCTGAAAGCGACGAGCTACTACAATCCTATCACCAAGCCGCAGAACGCTATCAAGCGCCGCAACCAGGTACTTAACAACATGCGTGACCATGGTCATCTGAGCGCTATCGCCTGCGATTCGCTCCACAAAAAGCCTTTAGAGCTCGATGTGCAGCAAGTGCAGCAAGACCAGGGACAGGCAAAATACTTCCGTGAAGCTGTTGCCAAGTTCCTCAAGCAGCGCCCGGAGCTCGAAGGCTATGACCTTTACAGCAGTGGACTTCGCATCTACACGACCATAGACACACGTCTTCAGAAGTATGCCGAAGAAGCAGCCATCAAGCAGATGCGTGTCGTCCAGCGCAACTTCGACAACAACTGGGGCAACGACGACCCATGGCGTGATGAGAAGGGACAAATCATTCCGAACTTCATCGAAGGCATTGCCCAGCGTCTACCGTGCTACAAGGCATTGCAGGCGAAGTACCCCAACCACCCCGACAGTGTCGACTTCTACATGAACCAGAAACATCCTGTTCGTCTGTTCGACTATGAAAAGGGGCACATCACAAAGGAAATGTCGTCCATGGACTCAATAAGGTACATGGTACACTTCATGCATACCGCCTTCATAGCTATAGAACCACAGACAGGAGCAGTGAAGGCTTGGGTCGGCGACATCGACTTCGACACATGGAACTACGACAAGGTGACAGCCGAAAGACAGCCGGGCTCAACCTTCAAGTTGTTTGTCTACACCGAGGCAATCGACCAGGGACTCGTGCCATGTGACAAGCGCCGTGACGAATACTTCAGTATGCAGGTCATGAACGACGACACGCACGAGATGGAAACATGGGCACCAACCAACGCCAACGGCTATTTCACCGGCGACTCTATACCTCTGAAGAGCGCATTTGCCCAGAGTATCAACTCTGTAGCAGCCCGTCTCGGTCAGGAAGTAGGTATAAAGAACGTCATATCCATGGCTCAGAAAATGGGCATAAAGAGTCCGTTGAAGGACAAGCCGGCACTGGCTCTCGGCTCAAGCGACGTCAATCTGCTCGAACTTGTTGGGGCATACTGTACCATTGCCAACGAAGGCCGCCACCACGACCCAATCCTAGTAACGAAAGTTGTTGACGATGAGGGCAACGTTCTTTACGAAGCGCCAAACGACGACAATGAGGCTGTGTCCGAGCGCACAGCATTCCTGATGCAGGAAATGCTCAAAGGAACACTCACGGAGCCAGGCGGAACATCGCAGCCACTCAACAGCTACATAACCCGCGACACCGACTGGGGTGGCAAGACCGGAACATCCAACAACCACTCTGACGCCTGGTTCGTCGGAGTTAGCCCTAACCTGGTCTGCGGAGCATGGGTCGGCGGCGAGTACCGGTGCATCCACTTCCGATACGGAAAGATGGGACAAGGCTCGCGTGCCGCGCTTCCTGTGGTAGGAAACTTCATCAAGGAGGTGTGGAAAGACCCACGCTTCAACCGCTATCACGCCAAATGGCCTGAGAACGATGAAGTTGAGAAGAGTCTGTACGAGTGCCAAAGCTATTGGGTTAAGCCTAAGAAGAATGTCGACACAATATATATAAACCGTGACAACTCCAACGGAAGAGGTTACGATGATAACGACGATGACAACGATGTGGATAATCTTATGGACGAAGCCAACGACTTAGTGAACGATGTTGTCGACCACGCAGCTCGGCAGTCGGGCCATAAGAACGACGAAAGCAGTACTTCGTCGCACAAGACATCAAAGCAGAACAATACCAACCGCCGTTCGTCACGGCACTCATCGTCATCCGAAAGTGAAACAAATCTATAATGCCGACACAGACAGAACAGATAGATCTCGACAATCCGGAGCTGCAACAGGCTCTCCAAATAATAAAGTTCACCCATAACAGCCTATTCCTGACGGGAAAGGCAGGTACGGGCAAGTCGACGTTTCTGCGCTACATATCGACAAATACGAAAAAGAAGAACATCATACTGGCGCCCACCGGTATTGCCGCAATCAATGCCGGAGGCTCCACTTTGCACTCTTTCTTCAAGCTTCCGTTTCACCCTCTCATCCCGACAGATACACAATACTCCATCAGACATCTTCGCGAGACTCTCAAATACAACTCCGAGAAGATAAAACTGTTGAAGGAAGTCGAGCTGATAATTATCGATGAAATAAGCATGGTGCGTCCCGACATCATCGATTTCATTGACAAAGTGCTGCGCGTCTATTGCCGGCGGATGCGCGAACCTTTCGGAGGGAAGCAGATGTTGTTCATTGGCGACATCTATCAGTTGGAGCCCGTGCTGAAGGAAGACGACCGCAACCTTCTCCACCCCTTTTATCCCAGCGGTTATTTCTTTGACGCACACGTCTTCCGGACGTTCCCACTTGTAAGCATTGAACTTCGGAAGGTCTACCGTCAAAGCGACCCTACATTCATATCCATACTCGACGACATACGCACGAACCATGTCAGCGACCGCGATTTGAGCATGCTCAACCAGCGAGTGGGCGCCGATATCAACGCCGACGACAACATTTCTATTACACTCTCTACCAGACGGGACACTGTCGACTTCATAAACCAGCAGGAACTGGACAAGCTTGACGGCGAGCCATACACCTCTGTGGGCGTCATCAAGGGCGAATTCCCCGACAGCGCGTTGCCTACGCCGATCGAATTGGAACTGAAACCGGGCTGTCATGTCATGTTCATAAAGAACGACTCGGAGCACCGGTGGGTCAACGGAACGCTGGGTGTCGTCTCAGCGATTGACGAAGAGTCGGAGGTTATAAGCGTTGTAACGGAGGAAAGCAAAGAATACGATGTCGAAAAGGATCTGTGGGAGAACGTGCGCTACCGCTTCAACGAAACCGAAAAGAAGATTGAAGAGGAGCAAATTGGCACCTACGTGCAGTTTCCACTGCGCCTTGCATGGGCGATAACGGTGCATAAGAGCCAGGGGCTAACGTTCAACCGTGTGAAAATCGACTTCACCGGTGGTGTCTTTGCAGGCGGCCAGACTTACGTTGCACTATCCCGCTGCACATCGCTGAACGGTATTTCGCTGAAGGAGCCAGTTCGCCGCAACGACATATTCGTACGCCCTGAGGTTGTGAGGTTCGCCCGCCACTACAACGACAACAATATTATAAAGGGCGCCCTGCAACGTAGCAAGGCAGATAAGGAATACTCCGATGCCATCGAAGCTTTCGACAAAGGTGACTTCGATGCGTTCCTTAACAGTTTCTTCCTTGCCATCCACAGCCGTTATGACATTGAGAAACCTGTTGTGAAACGGTATATCCGCCGCAAACTGAATGTCATCAACGATTTGAAGACTCAAAACGAGGAACTGAAAAAGAAACAGGAAGAGCAGAAGGACTTCCTCAAGAAACTCTCAGCCGAGTATTCTCTGATGGGCAAGGACTGTGAAAAGGAAGGCATGGATGCCGCCGCCCAAAGCAACTACGAGAAGGCTTTGCAGCTCGACCCGGACAATAAGCTTGCTCAAAGGAGGCTGAAAAGGCTTATTGGAAAGAAGTAGTAAGTCAACAAAATTAGGATCTTCCAACATTTGGAGGGATAAACAACAAATGCTACAATAACCTCGACGATGCGCGGAGTAGGGACTCGATAGATACATTACGAGTTTGTGGATGCCATCATTACAAATGTCGGACAAGCCATTAGTATATCATTTGTTGTCAATATTTTTCCAATCATCATTTCATTGAAATCATCTTTGCAACTAATTGATTGTCAATGCCTTCACAAAAGCATAGGTTTTAACTTGCAAAACCTATGCTTTTACACTCTGAAAGATAAGCTCTTGCAATGCCAAAGGTCAAGTTTTGAAAGCCAAAAGCTCAACTATTGTTTTGCTGTAAAATAGTTTCAATAAAACCAATCTTATAAGAACGGCTTCTTAAAACGAATATTGGAAACCAATGGATGCATACTCCTTGAATTGCCAATAGCCGTGATGGCCGTCCCGTTGGGCACCGTCGTCAAAGCGGGGATATACAAACAGCTGAGCACTAATCCAACGGTTGAACTTGAAGACGAATGTATTCTCCCATTCAAGTTCGGCACGCTCGTAGCTCGTATATCCGTAGAGGCGCGTCTTCCATTGCAGCATCTCCATCAACTGCCATGTCAAATCGATTGTAAACTCAGAACCGAAGTCGTTCAGGACATGATGCCCCGCGTCTATTCCCAGACGTTCACTTAGCTCAACAAGCCTCGTGTACTTCAGGTTGTACGCCAATGGAGCCAGATGAATAGTCCCCTTGAGACGCCCGTGTATCCAGTCGACGTTGTAATCCATACCGAGTGAGAGGTTAACGTTCAGCGGAGCGAGGAAGTCGGAGTACAAAGTAGGGTCGTTCGACTTGTAGCTGTGGGTGAATTGGGAGTATGCCAGGAACTGAAGTGTATAGTACCACCTCTTCGAAGCTTGAATACCGAGTTTCGACGTGATACGGAAGAGGTCCTCAGTGGTCTTGAAATTGTGGAGAGAATCGGAGCGCGCACTCTGCAATCCGAAACGCATCTCAAGTTTGTTTTCCCACTTCAGCTTCTGTTTGTTGTTGTAGTTAGCCTCCATCGTTACCGAGGCAAGAGCCGAGTAGTTGCTTTCGCCACCCTTGTACCAGTTGCCTGAGACGTAGTTCTGCATGAACTGAAGCGAGTAGTCGCCATTGTACGTCCAGAAGTTAGGCTTCTTCAGCAATACTGTCACGGGGGTATGCTCCGGCTCAATAGGCACCGGGGCGACATGGTTGGAGAGGTCCTCCTGCCGGGTTATAGGCTGTTGTGGCTCAGTGTATTGCTCGTCCTCGGGCTCAATTTGGGCATCTGTCTGCTCTACCAGTTCCGGATGGAAGAGGTAAACGTTCAGCAGTTGCCTGTCGGCAAACGACAACGAGTCACCAACGGACAGAGCCCTGTGCGGAATATCTTTATAAAATGTGGGTGGAAGGAAAAGCCGTGGTGAAGAAGTAAAGTCGGATGGCTGTGCCTTAGAGCCGTAAATACTGTCATGAAGGGCTTTAAGGGAGTCACGATATTGCTCTACTACGGGATTGGAATCACGTCCCCCAAATGTGCCGCGGCGCAAAAACCGGCGTGGCAATTGAGCTTGTGTACCAAGGACGAGTACCAAAAGAAATGTCAATATAGTGAGACAACGCTTCTTCATTGTTGTGCAAAGGTAATTGTATTTGCCCGAAAAAACAAATAAATGGTGCAACTTTAAAATTTTATGCTTTCTTTTTAGTAACTTTGCAACCGTATCACACAATACAAAGATGAGAAAAAGCATTACCATTATAATATTGTTCCTGTTGGCAACGACGGGAATGAATGCACAAATAGTTACAAAAGCCAACAAGGGAAAGATAGCGAGCGACATAAAGGAAGGCGTGAACAATGCCATCGAAACGCTCAACCAGCACTCGCATCCTACAGGTGAGCATGAGCTGTGGGACGGCTATATTGCTCCGAAAGTGGGACTTGGAATTTCCTCTCTGCCTGGTGCAGGAGGGCGTCCGGAGCTCGGTTTCGTCGGTGGTGTATATGTAGAGGCGTTCGTTGCCAAAAATTTGGGCTTGTCAATGGAATTGACCTATCAGCACCAAGGTGCCAACAGGGTACGTTATTCTGAATATGCCGCAATCGCAAATGCCGATGGCGAAATTGTTGACCATACCGTCAACACGGCACGATACTACTATAATCTGGATTATATCAACACCTACTATCTCATACACTGGTATCCGTGGCCAACACGCCCGATAAGTTTCTACACGGGATTGCAGCTCTCAAGGCTCGTCAATGCCAAGAGCGAAGTCAAGGGTTCATCAACTGCCGACATCAAGGACAGGCTCCATAAGGGTGAGCTCAACATACCTATTGGCGTTTCTTGGGAGGTCGGTCAGTGGGAGTTTGACGCCCGATACTTCTTCTCTCCACGAGAGATTGCAAAGACACGGCAGGCAAAAGCCATCCTCGGAAATGCCCGCAACATGTCGCTTTCGCTGACAGTAGCTTATAGAATACGGATATTCTGATGAAAAGGTTACGCTTCTTACTTGCATTATTTATTTTATTACCTGTCATCGCCGAAGCCGAAGTATCTGAGATTGATACGGCAAAGGCAAATCTGTTTCCCGTCGACGACGAGGATGCAGGCACTGTTGAGACTGTCGTGAAGAACAAGAATATTCCTTCGCGATGGGGCTATTCCGTTTTCGTTTCTCCGGGAAAGGTGCTAGGACTTGACGAATGGGCCCGTAAATGGATTGTCAAGGACAACACAACATCTGTTGCCGCTGAGCTCAGATATACTCCGCAGCCTGAGGACGGCAATCTTTTCGCAGAGGATTATAACTACCCTACTTTCTCGATTGGTTTCCGATACAGTTTCAATCATGGAACTGAACTGACACGAGTTACCGACGAATACAATTCCATTCTTGGCGACGTGGCTACCATCTACGGCAAATTCTCTCGCCCGATTTGGAGGACAAAGCACTTTGAGTTTGCTTATTATCTTGGCACGGGTATCGGCTACAGCCACAAGAAATACAATAAAACAGACGAAGTGAACAACGAGTTCATCGGCTCTATATGGAATATATACTTCACCGCGGGACTTTCGGCAATGTACAAGATTGACCGCGAGTGGGCTATAGTTGGCGGAGTCGACTTCAGTCACCATAGTAATGGCGCACTGTATCGCCCTAACAAAGGCACGAATGCCCTCGGTCCGTTCATCGGTATGGCCTATACGCCAAATTCAAATAAGCAGAAAACGGAACAGGTGGCAGAGTCGTCACAAGCTAAAGGAAAGGGATACAGGAAGGGTTTCTACCTTGAGCTTAGCGCAGGACTTGGCGCCAAGACTCTGCTTGAGGACTGGTTCATAACTCAGAACTACTCCAAGCCGACCGATCCGAAGTACCACACGACCAAGTTCTCTGTTTATGGAGCGTTCAGTTTTCAGACGGACTTACTCTATAGGTACGCTCGCCGCTGGGCATCGGGTATCGGCTTCGATGTGTTCTATGGCGATTATAATGAGAAGCTGAAAACTATTGACAAGCAGATGAAGTACCGCGACGAGAAGCACAGTCCCTGGTCGATTGGCATAGCTGCCAAACACGAAATCTATTTTGGACAGTTGTCGGTGAGATGCGGTATCGGTTACTACCTGTATCGTAACATGGGGTATTGGGCTCAACAAGAGGAAAAACGCTATTATGAGCGTGTCGGACTCTTCTACTCATTCAAAAAACTTGGCAATGCCAGCCTTGGCTTCAGCGTGAACGCACACCTCACCAAGGCGGACTTTACCGAATTGCAAATCAGTTACCCTATAAATCTCTGATAAAAGCGTGGCAACTGAAAGGGCAGGACTTCCCTACCCTATTTCAATTTGTATTCTTCAACATCGCGGAAACCGTTGAGGAAGTCGCGAGCAAGCATACGTTTCTTACCCGGAAGCTGGAGCTCAAGGATTTCAAGCTTATTGTCCGAGGCGTTTACAAAGAGTTTATTGCGCTCCACGGTAAACGTTCCGGGCTCTCCATTTGCAGCTGTTGACGTTTTTGCCGACTTGAAAATCTTCATCGTCAGAGCATTTTTTTCCTTTGCTCCGTCAACTCTTACCATATCAGACCATGCGCCTGGATATGGACTCAGGCCTCTTATGAAATCGTAAACTTTCTTAGCGGGACTCTGCCAGTCGATGTGGCATGTCTCCTTGAATATCTTTGGAGCAGGTTTCAAGTCCGAATCATCTTCCGGTTGGGCTATGCTTTCAATCTCGCCGTTGCCCTCTATGAGCTTGTCTATAGTCTCCTCGGCAGCCTCAGCTCCTAGTTTCATAAGACCGTCATAGACGTATTCGACATCAGCATCATCAGGAATCGGGAATGGTTTCTGAAGGATTATCCTGCCGGTGTCAATATCCTTGTCGATGAAGAAAGTCGTAACGCCGGTCTCTGTCTCTCCGTTTATGACCGCCCAGTTTATCGGAGCGGCACCTCGATACTGTGGAAGCAAGGCAGCATGGACGTTGAATGTACCGTAGCGGGGCATCGACCAAACGACTTCCGGCAGCATACGGAATGCGACAACGACCTGTAAGTCGGCTTTGTAGCTTGCAAGTTCGTTCACGAAAGCCTCATCCTTCATCTTTACCGGTTGAAGAACGGGCAGATTGTGGGCAACTGCATACTGTTTGACAGCCGAGGGTTGGAGTCTGTCTTGATGGCGTCCGACGGGTTTGTCGGGCTGAGTCACGACGGCGACAACATTGTATCCGCCTTCTATAAGTGTACTTAGCGTGCCGACAGCGAACTCCGGCGTGCCCATGAATATTATCCTTAAGTCTTTCTTTTCCATTACGTTTGTTTTTTAAAAGCCTTCACGACGTGAAGACATACCTAACCGCTACTGCATCTACACATGGGCGAAGCTACTCCTCACTCATATCGGCGACAATCTGACGGTAGGTGGAATAAATATGTGTACGGGTTATATAGCCCTTCAGACATTCGTTTTCGTCGAGAACAGGGAGCATCTGGGCATTCGTCTTCTCAAACTTCTTCATGACTTCTTCGGCATTATCGTTGACATGAAGTATTGCTGCCGGAGGTGTCATCAGTTGCGAGACGCGGAACCGATGGTATAGTTCTGTACGGAAAATGACGTGTCTTATCTTCGTGATATCAATCTCGCCAAGCAGGTGCTTAGCATCGTCGAGAACGGGAATGTACGATGTACGGCTTCGACTGATTGCGTGAACGAGCTCACCCATCTCCATATCGGGATGCACGGCGGTGTAGTCCTTGTCAATAAGACTATCGAGGGACATCAGCGTAAGAACTGATTTGTCGGTGTGGTGGGTGATGAGTTTGCCCTCATGAGCAAGCCGGATGGCATAGATACTGTGCTTCTCGAAAATGGAGATGGTAAGGTATGCCGATATGGCTACTATAATAAGAGGTATGAAGAGTTGGTATCCACCGGTCAGTTCAGCTATAAGGAAGATACCCGTTAAGGGCGCATGCATGACTGCCGCCATAACTCCAGCCATGCCATAGAGGGTGAAGTTCTTCTCCGGAATGTACACTCCGATTTGGTACATGTTCCAAAAACGTGAGAAGAAGAAGCCTCCGAAGCCACCAATAAACAGTGAAGGTGCGAACGTACCGCCACATCCTCCGGCCCCGTTTGTAGCACTTGTGGCAAAGACCTTTGTCATCATGACAAGTCCGACATAAACAATTAGCAAGTCGCTGTTGCCCGCGAACATCGAGCCTTGCATCACATGGCCCCAGTCAGCAGGTGTTTTACCACCGATAAAGTAAGCGAGTGAATTGTAACCTTCACCATACAGTGACGGGAAAAAGAAAATTAACGTTGACAGAACCAAACCGCCGGCAAGCAGTTTGATATACGGATGATTCGACAGCTTTGCGAAACCGCTTTCGCACCAGGTCATTACGCGCATGAAGTAGAGCCCCAGGAAACCGCAGAAGATACCAAGCAGTATCACAGCCGGTACGCGGTCGAGTTCCCAAGCACCATCCATGTGGAAGACAAACAATGATGCATCGCCCGTGAAAAGGCTTGAGAAGCACGTCGCCGTGACACTTGATATCATGATAGGAAGAAGCGATCCCATCGTCAAATCGACCATAAGGACTTCCAATGTGAACACAAGTCCGGCTATAGGGGCCTTGAATATGCCCGCAATAGCCGCCGTAGCGCCACAACCGACAAGCAGCATCATGGTCTTGTTGTCAAGGTGGAATATCTGTCCTAAGCGTGAACCGATGGCGGAACCGGTAAGAACGATAGGAGCCTCAGCACCCACAGAACCACCAAAGCCAATGGTTATGGCAGACGCAATGACAGATGACCAGCAGTTGTGGGCCTTCAATCGACTCTGCTTAGTTGAGATTGCGTAAAGCACACGGGTGATTCCGTGAGATATATTGTCTTTAACAATGTACTTGATGAACAGCGACGTGAGCCATATTCCTACTATTGGGAAGACGAGGAAGAGCCAGTTGAGACGGTCAACGGCAAATCCCGAGACCAGCAAAATCTGTATTTGGTGTATCAGCCAGTGCAGAACGTAAGCGGCAACAGCAGCCAGGAAGCCCACGACGAACGCCAACACCAACACGAACTGATTGTCGCTGATGTGCTTCACACGCCACTCTATAAAGCGGTCGAGCAAACTCTGCCGTTCCTCAGGTATATTAATGTTTATCGCTGCTGCATTCATTTGAACTGCACCTTTCTACTTTCGAATTACAGACACTTCGCCGTCAGCCTTCAGCTTGATAATACTTGAAGGCTTGTGTGGCTTCTTTTCGTTGCGTCGACTTTCACAAACGTAGTCTACAGCATCAAGTATTAACGGGTCAATGTCGCAATAATTCTGTGCGGCGGGGTGTCCGCTGATATTCGCACTGGTAGATACTATCGCCTTCTGGAAGCGGAAGCAGAGTTCATGGGAGAACTCCTCGTTTGTTATTCTTATACCAATGCTGCCGTCATCGGCAATCAGATTGGGTGCGAGATTTACCGCATTATCGAGTATTATAGTAGTTGGCTTGGTCACAGAGTCTATCAAGTCCCACGCAACACTTGGCACATTGCGCACGTAACGCTGCAAACGGGCATCGGAATCGACAAGGCAGATGAGAGCCTTGGAGTCGTCCCGACGCTTTATCTTGTATATTCTGTCGACTGCTTCGGCATTGGTGGCATCGCATCCAATCCCCCAGACGGTGTCCGTAGGATAGAGAATGACTCCGCCACGACGCATGCATTCAATGGCACGCTTGATGTCTTCTTCCTGTTTCACTATGCTTTTCTCCTTACTAAAAATAAAGATGACACCTTCGGATTTCATCAATTCTCATCATATTGTTATCGTGTCATCCCAAGTTTGAACACAAAGGTAAACCAAAAAGGGGAAAGAACAAAACTTTCCCCTTTTTATTTTACGTTATCGTTTGCGAATTAAACCTATATCAAAAACAGGCATCCGCATACAATGTTTACAAATCCCAGCCTATTGCCGATGCTCCGAGGACAGCGGCACTGGCATCGTCGAGGGTACTAACGAGGAATTTAGCCTTGCCACGGAAAATGCTCATGACATGATTGTTGTACTCTTTCTCAATTGGCTTCATAAGCAAGTCGCCTGCCTTTGTAAGTCCACCAAAGAAGATGAAAGCCTCCGGCGAAATGAAAGTGGCGAAGTCTGCGCACGCGTCACCAAGCATTTTGCCCGTGAACTCATATACTCGCTTTGCAAGAGGGTCGCCCTTTGCGGCAGCAAGACTTACGTCAAGCGATGTTATCTTCTCAGAGTCGAGATTACGGAGGATGCTTTCCTCAGTGCTCTCGATGAGGAATTCGCGTGCTGTGCGAGCCACACCCGTTGCCGAGCAGTAGGCTTCAAGACAGCCATTACGTCCACAACCGCAAGAGCGTCCGTTCTGGCGTACCATCGTAACGTGTCCCAACTCGCCTGCGAAACCATCGCATCCATATACCAGCTGACCGTTGACAACGATACCGGAGCCCACTCCCGTGCCGAGGGTAAGCATGATGAAGTTTTTCATTCCACGTGCTACGCCATACTGCATCTCGCCGATTGCAGCTGCATTAGCGTCATTAGTGATACCTACAGGGATACCAAGCTGACCCGAGAACATCTGTGCCAGCGGAACGATAGAGTCGTGAGCCCATACCAAGTTAGGCGCAAACTGGATGGTTCCCTTATAGAAGTTCGCGTTAGGAGCTCCTATACCCATAGCCTTAATAGTAGCAATGCCGCCAACTTGCTCAATGATTGGCCGCAAAGACTTTACACCGGCATCGACGAAATCTTCAACTTTCGTGTACTGTTGTGTCTTTATTGCACTTGTGGCAAGTATCTCACCACGCTGATTCACAATACCAAATACGGAGTTTGTACCTCCCAGGTCCAATCCGATTACATACGGTTTTGGCTGTTGTTCTTCCATTGATAAATAGACTTTAGTTAGAAATTATTATGACGCAAAGATATTAATTTTTGCTGACGTAACAAAGTTTTGCACGTGAAATTTGCTTATTTCACATATTTTTCGCAATTTTGCACATCAAATTATGAACACGTTGCTATCTTCAAACTGGCCTATCGATATTCTTGAACTTATCATCAAGGGAATGATAATAGGTATGGCGGCATCGGCACCGATGGGACCTGTGGGCATACTCTGCGTTCAACGGACTCAGAAGAAAGGCCGTTGGTACGGCTTTGTCACGGGTGTTGGGGCTGCTTGCAGCGACCTTATCTATGCCATTATCACTGGTATTGGCATCAGTTTCATACTCGACTTCATCAACAACCCTGCCTACAAGTTCTACTTTCAGCTTGCGGGCGGACTCATGTTGCTTGGTTTCGGACTCTACAGCATGCTCAACAATCCGCTCAGAAATGCCCACGAAGGTGGGCAAAAGAGCAAAGGGACACTCTGGTACAACTGTTGGACAGGCTTTCTGATAACCTTCAGCAACCCGCTTATTGTACTGCTGTTCATGGCTTTGTTCAGCATGCTGAACTTTGTAACGCCCGACCATCCTCTCGCCATGTGCATAGGCTACGCCAGTATCATATCCGGAGCACTGCTTTGGTGGTACGGTCTGACTTGGCTTATTGACAAAGTGCGTGAGAAATGGGACGAGCAAGGAGTCGTAATCATCAACCGCATCATCGGTGCTCTGGTCATAATATTCAGTATTATAACCCTTATTGGCACCATATTCAACATCTATTTATTACCGATAAATGTTCATTGCTAAGAAATTAAAGAAAGAAAACATCGTAGAATATCTGCTTTACATGTGGCAGATAGAGGATATTATTCGCGCATACGGCTGTTCTCTGTCCGTGATAGAGAAGAACTACATCAGCAAATTCGACTATTCTGACGACCAGAAGGCTGACGAAGCCGACTGGTTCGGCAACCTTATCCGCATGATGAACTCCGAAGGAAAGCGCGAGCAGGGACATCTCGACATTAATAATATTGTATTGAAGGACTTGAACGAGCTCCACAACGCCCTTCTCAATTCAAACAATTATCCCTTCTACAACGCCGAATACTACAAGGTTCTGCCTTTCATAGTAGAGATAAGGAACAAGAACCGGCAGGCGGAGAAGCGCATCCGCGAAGAGGGAAGTACCGAAATGCCTGCCATCGACGCAAGTGAGGACAAGAGCGAGATAGAGACCTGCCTCGAAGTACTTTACGGAATAATGCTCCTGAGGATGCAAAACAAGAAGATTTCGCCCGAAACCGAGAACGCCGTCAAGGAGATAACGACCTTCGTCGGCATGCTTTCCGACTACTATCAGCAGGACAAGGAGGGCAAGCTAAAGGGCCTCGAGCAGGCGTAAGGCACATTTTTCACGAACTAACAAACTTCATAATTATGAATATTTTAGTAACAGGCGCCAACGGACAGTTGGGCAACGAGATGCAAATCGTCTCGAAGAACAGCAAGGACAACTATATCTTCACTGATGTCTGTGAAGGTTACAAAAAGTTGGACATCACCGACATCGATGCCATTCGCGAGGAAGTGAAAGCCAACGACATACAGTGCATCATCAATTGCGCTGCATGGACGAACGTCGACAAGGCAGAAACGGCGGGCGAAATTGTCGAAACGCTCAACGCCAAGGCACCGGAGAACCTGGCAAAGGTCATGAAAGAGGTTGGCGGACTGCTCGTTCACATCTCGACCGACTATGTTTTCGGCGGCGACCCGTACAATACACCATGCCGAGAGGACCAGAAAGGCACACCGACGGGTGTCTACGGACTGACAAAACTGCACGGTGAGCAACTCATTGAGGCAACAGGCGTAAAGTATATCATACTCCGTACCGCTTGGCTTTATTCCGAATTCGGTCACAATTTCGTAAAAACGATGCTCAACCTGACAGCCACGAAGCCACAGCTGAAGGTCGTTTTCGACCAGACAGGTACTCCTACATACGCCGGCGACCTTGCCAACGCCATCTTCGACATAGTGGAGAACCGCAAGTACGACGGCAACGAGGGCATTTACCACTTCTCCAACGAAGGCGTTTGCTCATGGTATGACTTCACGAAGAAGATTGCAGAGCTTGCCGGTCACACCGATTGCGACATCGAACCATGCCACAGCGACGAGTTCCCGTCACCCGTCAAGCGCCCGGCATACAGTGTTCTCGACAAGACAAAGATAAAGAACACGTTCGGAATAAAGATTCCTTACTGGGTCGACTCACTCAAAAAGTGCGAGGAAACGCTGCTGAAGAATAAATAATATGAACGAGAAAGAAATACAACGGAGGCGTACATTCGCCATCATCTCACACCCTGACGCCGGTAAGACAACCCTGACTGAGAAGTTCCTGCTCTTCGGCGGACAGATACAGGTTGCCGGAGCGGTCAAGAACAACAAAATCCGTAAGACGGCAACGTCCGACTGGATGGACATCGAGAAGCAACGTGGAATATCGGTCTCGACGTCCGTCATGGAATTCGACTACCTGCCTGAGGGACACACGGGTGAACCGTACAAGGTCAACATCCTTGATACTCCGGGTCACCAGGACTTCGCCGAGGATACCTACCGCACACTGACAGCCGTCGACTCGGCAATTATAGTCGTCGACTCGGCTAAAGGTGTTGAGGCTCAGACACGTAAATTGATGGAGGTTTGCCGCATGCGCAACACTCCGGTAATCATCTTCATCAACAAGATGGACCGTGAAGGCCGCGACCCTTTCGACCTTCTTGACGAGCTGGAGCAGGAGTTGAAGATTAAGGTCCGCCCTCTTTCGTGGCCTATCAACCAAGGTTTCCACTTCAAGGGAGTATACAATATTTATGAGAACCAGCTCAATCTCTTCACGCCAGACAAGCAACGCGTGACGCAAAAGGTAGCCGTCGATGTCAACTCGGCAGACTTGGATGCGCACATCGGTGAGGATGACGCCGCAAAACTTCGTGAAGACTTGGAGCTGGTCAATGGTGTTTACCCCGAATTCAACGTCGAGGAATACCGTAACGCTGAGGTCGCGCCGGTCTTCTTTGGTTCCGCGCTCAACAACTTTGGTGTTCAGGAACTGCTGAACTGTTTCGTTGAGATTGCGCCAAGTCCACGTCCGGTAAAGGCAGAGGAACGTATTGTGGAACCGACGGAGCCGAAATTCACTGGATTTGTTTTCAAAATAACAGCCAACATAGACCCGAACCACCGTTCCTGCATAGCTTTCTGCAAGGTATGCTCTGGCAAATTCGTCCGCAACACGCCTTACCTGCACATCCGTTTGGGCAAAACGGTGCGCTTTTCGTCGCCTACTCAGTTCATGGCACAGCGCAAGAGCACCGTCGACGAGGCTTATCCAGGCGACATCGTTGGTCTTCCCGACAACGGAATCTTCAAGATTGGCGACACGCTGACCGAAGGTGAGCGACTCCACTTCCGTGGATTGCCGTCCTTCTCGCCAGAGTTATTCAAGTATATCGAGAATGACGACCCAATGAAGTCTAAGCAGTTCCAAAAGGGTTTGGAACAGTTGATGAACGAGGGTGTAGCCCAGCTGTTCGTCAACCAGTTCAACAACCGTCGCATCATAGGTACTGTGGGACAGCTTCAGTTTGAAGTCATTCAGTATCGGTTGGAACATGAGTACAACGCAAAATGCCGTTGGGAACCTGTCCACTTGTACAAGGCATGCTGGATTGAGGCCGATGATGCACAGGAACTTGACAACTTCAAGAAGCGCAAGTACCAGTACATAGCTAAGGACACTGAAGGCCGTGATGTATTCCTTGCCGATTCCAGCTACGTTTTGGAAATGGCACAGCAGGATTTCAAGCACATCAAGTTCCACTTCACGTCCGAATTCTAAAGCGGTTGCTTTAGTCGCGAATTTAAGAAAAGTATTTACACAAATATCAAAGCTGTCCTTTTGCGTTGCGAAAGGGCAGCTTTTGCGTTATAAAAGGTCAACTTTAAGCGTTCAATACTTCATCTTTCGCAAGCCCAAAGTTGCCCTTTTGCGGAGCCGCTGATATTCAATGATTTACAGAGAGCAAAGCGACAATAAGCCCGAATGAAAATTATTGACACCACAAACCAAAAATTCCCACTGCATTTAGACATCTATACCTCCCACTGCAGGGGCGTCCCTTGTGGGCGCCCGGTCGCCTTGCAAAGGCGAATAATTTATGCCTTTACATTCTCACACCTGTCCAAATGCACCCGGAAACATATATGCCGCTTGTCATTATATCAAAAACACATTCGCTCTTTCAGAGCATATAACCATAAAAAGTTATTTTATTCTAATATTTTTGGCAGTTCCCAAAACTTTCGTAACTTTACAGCGAATAACGAAAACCCTTAAGACGAAAAGCTATGAAAATTGGAATTCCTAAAGAAATCAAAGACAATGAGAACCGTGTTGGTATGACCCCAGCAGGCGTCAGTGAACTTATCAAGCACGGGCACACCGTCTATGTACAGCACACGGCAGGCGAAGGCAGTGGCTTCAGCGATGAGAAATACGTTGAAGTGGGTGCCGAAATCCTTCCGACAATTGAGGATGTGTATGCTCAAAGCGAAATGATTGTAAAGGTGAAGGAGCCTATCGAGCCTGAATATGCCCTCATCCGCAAGGGTCAGGTGGTGTTCACCTACTTCCACTTTGCATCCGACCGTCCGCTGACAGATGCGATGCTCAAGAGCGGAGCTACCTGCATAGCATACGAGACGGTGCAGAAGGCCGACAGGAGTCTGCCGTTGCTCGCCCCGATGAGTGAAGTGGCAGGCCGCATGGCAGCGCAGAACGGCGCCTACTATCTGCAAAAGACGAAAGGCGGCAAAGGCAAACTGATTGGTGGTGTGCCAGGTGTGAAAGCAGCAAAAGTCCTCGTCCTCGGTGGCGGAACAGTCGGAGAGGCTGCTGCAAGGGTTGCTGCCGGAATGGGAGCTGACGTCACAATAACTGACATCTCACTGCCACGGCTGCGTCAACTCGAAATGGAACTGCCGGCAAACGTGCACACTCTGTATTCTTCTACACATAATATAATAAAGGAACTGCCTGATACCGACATCGTAATCGGTTCTGTTCTCGTTCCGGGTGATGCAACTCCAAAGCTCATAACCCGCGACATGCTGAAGCTGATGGAGCCAGGTACGGTTCTCGTCGACGTAGCCATCGACCAGGGCGGATGCTTCGAGACATCGCACGCAACGACACATACCGACCCTGTATACACCATCGACGGTATCGTCCACTATGCCGTGGCCAACATTCCGGGAGCTGTGCCGAACACATCGACAACCGCTCTGACGCATGCGACACTCGGCTATGCTGTCGCTCTTGCCGACAAGGGTTGGAAGAAGGCCGTCGAGGACGACCCGGCACTTGCAAAGGGTGTCAATATGGTTGACGGAAAGGTGACCTTCGAGGCTGTTGCCAAGGTATGGGACCTGCCGTACACGCCATTGGAAGAAGTACTGTAAAGGCGCAGAGATAAGATATTAACAGAAAAAACCTCCCCTTCTGGGGAGGCTTTTTAGCTCTGTAAACTTATAAAAGTATAGACGCAGCCTACTTTCTGCCGCATCGGTAAATTTTAATAGTATAATAAAAGCCTACTATTATTATAAGGAGTATCAATGCATAAACAATTGCCTGAAACAGTGGAACATACTGGGCAACGGCTATGTCGACATAAAACAGTAGCAACATGGCGAGAAAATTGGTCCACGCAAGCATGCCGTCGATGTACGGAATTGCCTCGGGTTCGTGCTTGACCTTGAACGGAAGGTTCACAGCATGGTGCTTTTCGCTCCATACCATCAATGCATAGATGACCACAGAAAGTCCAGCCAGCAACAGTATCATCCATGTCTGACCGTACGAATCCATTGTTCCGTCAGCACGCCAATGCGCCGGAATGGCTATCATATCCGTTGAAAAATAGAACACGAGAGATACTATAACATTGGTCAATATTATCAGAAACGATAAAATATCGAGTAACTTTTTCATTATTTAATGCTTAATTAAGTTAATGCATGTGCAAAGTTAGCAAAAAACTTTGAAATAATAAGTTGTTAAGCGATTAAAAACAATAAATCAAACGTATGAAACAGTTTAATATTTTGGCAGTTTCGCAACTTTCTCGTAACTTTGCACTAAATCATAAATATCGACAGACAGAACAAATGAAAATACGAATTCTGACACTATTCACACTCTTGGTGTTCGCAATTCCTGCACTACCGCAGATGATGGTTACTCATCCGTGGAGCGGAAAGCGTGTAGCATACTTCGGAGACTCCATCACTGACCCTAAGAACAAGGCTTCGAAGCAGAAGTATTGGAACTTTCTGCAAGAGTGGCTGGGCATCACTCCGTATGTCTACGGGCGTAGCGGAAGACAGTGGAACGATATTCCACGGCAGGCCGACTTGCTGCAAAAGGAGCATGGCGACGACTTTGACGCCATCATGATATTCATGGGGACGAACGATTTCAATGCCGGCGTGCCCGTGGGGCAATGGTACACGGAGAAGGTGGAAAAGGTCCTGGCTGCCGTACATGCTCCGAAGGACTCCGTCATGCGTCTTAAGAGGTCGTTTGTGTACTCCGACAGCACTTTCTGCGGGCGCATCAATAAGGCAATGGCTTTGCTTAAGAAGCGCTGGCCTACAAAGCAGATTGTGGTGTTGACGCCTATTCACCGTGCTTACTTTTATGGTAGCGAAACTAACATACAGCCAACTGAAGAATATCAAAATAAGTGTGGCGAATATTTCTCTACCTATGTGGAGAAGGTTAAGGAAGTTTCGAATGTCTGGGCTGTACCGGTCATTGACGTAAATGCGACCAGCGGACTCTATTCGGTGTTCGATGAGACCGCAGTCAACTATCATAACCTCGCCAACGACCGTCTTCACCCTAACGACCATGGACAGATGAGACTGGCTCGGACACTGGAGTATCAGCTTCTTGCGCTTCCATGCGTTTTCTGAAACATATATAAGATTGCGTTACAACATAGCACAAAGCGTGTAATTTTAAACAGTAAGTTCAATTAAACAGAAACTTCCATGCCGACAAATAAGAACATTGGGATGATAAAAAGGCTATTCGGGATAAACATTCTCTTGTTGGCTGTGTTGCCTTCGTGGTGTCAGCAGATGCTGTCTCTTGACGATTGCCGCGACCTGGCACTGAAAAACAACAAACAGATTACTATTTCCAAGATGCAGGCTGACGTCGCTAAGGATGTCCATCAGGCTGTGAAGACGAAGTTCTTGCCGCGCGTTGACGGTCTCGGAGGCTATCAGCACTTCACCAAGGAGATTTCCTTGCTCAACGACGGACAGAAGGTTGCGCTCAGCAATTTGGGAACAACGGCAACCGGTTCGATTACAAGTCAGATGTCAAATATAATCTCCGGACTCGTCAGTCAGGGACTCCTGACTCCCGACGCTGCACAGGCGCTGAGCCAGCAGGTGGGAAGCATTACTTCATCGGCTACTACTGCGGGCAACAACATCGGACAAAGCATAACTGACGCGTTCCGTTCCAACACGAAGAATGTGTATGCCGGCAACATAACCGTTACCCAACCGATATACATGGGTGGTGCTATCACGGCTGCAAACCGCATGGCTGCCATCAGTGAAGACCTGGCACGAAACGACATAGAGGCTCGCCGGCAGAATATTCTGTACTCTGTCGACAACGCATACTGGCTCGTCATATCGCTAAAAAACAAGCAGCAGACTGCCGAGGACTATCTCAGTCTGACCAAGAAGCTGGACGACGATTTGGCTAAAATGCTCAAAGAAGGCGTCGCTACACGCTCCGACAAACTGAAAGTCGACGTCAGTGTGAACACGACAGAAATGACTATAAGTCAGCTTAAGAGTGGTGTGAAGGTGGCGAAGATGGCTTTGTGCGAACTCTGCGGGCTCGATATAAACAGCGATATTACGCTTGCTGATGAGGGACAACGAGGTATTCGTACTTCATACGACCTCACTGCGATGACAGACTCTGACTATCACGGTCGTCCTGAGCTTGCAATGATACAGAATACCATAGACATGAGCAAGCAGGCAACGAAACTTGTGCGCTCCGTCTACCTTCCGCACATTGGTCTTACGGGTGGTTTCACGGAGATGAACCCTAATCTTTTCAATGGATTTCAGAAGAAGTTCTCTGGCGTTTGGAACGTTGGTGTTGTCCTGCAAGTCCCAATCTGGAACTGGGGGGAAGGCAAATACAAAGTCAGAGCTTCCAAGACGGTCACGAGTATAGCTGAGTTGCAACTCGCAGATGCCCGCGACAAGATACACTTGCAGGTCGAACAGAGCCGAATTCAAATGGAGGACGCCCAGACAAGACTAAATACAGCTATCAAGAACATGGAGAGTGCCGACGAGAACTTGCGTTGCGCCAACATCGGTTTCAAAGAGGGCGTGATGACGGTGACCGACGTTATGAACGCTCAAACGGCTTGGCAGACTGCTGAAAGCCAAAAGATTGATGCCGAAATTGCCGTCAAGATTGCTCAGGCAGCTTACAAGAAGGCTCTCGGAAGGTTCTAAAACGGCATTGAGTCACACTTTAACTACTGTGGAATATTTTCATCATTCAGTGATATAATTATAACTTACAAATTTCATTATATAAGATGTCAGCTAAAACACAGCACAATAATATACTACTGGCGGTAGCCGGTTTCACCATCGTCGTTGTCATTGTGGCGGTCATCGGCTTCTTCACGCTCGACAGAACACCTGAGACGATACAGGGAGAGATGGAAGCCGACGAGTACAGAGTTTCCAGTAAGCTGCCCGGGCGTGTAGTTTCCATCAAGGTAAGGGAAGGCGACTACGTCCACGTTGGCGACACTTTGGCTATCCTTGAGACTCCGGAGGTCGACGCGCAACAAAAGGCTGCAGAGGCAACGGCGGGCGCTGCCACTGCCATCAGCGACCTTACAGATGCTCCAACACGCCGGGAGGTCGTCGATGCGGCATATCATGTCTATCAGCAGGCACTTGCTGCAGAGGAGGTTGCAGGCAAGACATACGGCCGTATGGAACGTTTGAACCAGGAAGGGGTGTCGAGTGCGCAGAAGCGAGACGAGGCCAAGGCTGCTTATGATGTGGCTAAGGCTGCCACGCAAACGGCAAAGTCGCAGTGGGAACTTGCCAAAAGCGGTGCCCGCGAACAGGAGAAGCGTGCTGCAAAGGAACAATCCAAAGCTGCACGCAGTGCTGTCGACGTAGTCAAATCGCTTCGTAAGGAGCAGGTGCAGATAGCCACTCAGGAAGGCATTGTTACCGATATCTATCCTAAGGTAGGAGAACTTGTCGGCATGGGGTCGCCCATTATGACCATCTCACTTATCAATGACATGTGGGGAACCTTCAATGTCAGGGAGGACCAGCTCAACGGCAAGAAGGTCGGAGACACCTTCAAGGCGTTCATCCCGGCGTTCAACAAGGACATAGAGTTGAAGATTTACTATATCAAGGATGAGGGTTCCTATGCCGTTTGGAAAGCTACGAAGACCACAGGGCAGTACGACTTGAAGACCTTTGAGGTCAAAGCGCGCCCTGTCAACAAAGTTGATGGATTGCGGCCGGGAATGTCCCTGATTGTCAAACAGTAATTTCATTTATCACATCAGTTACTTTCGGTCACATAAAGAACAGAAGAAACAAACCTAAAATACCAGGAAACAAGTTGAAGGAAGTCCTTTTGAGAATACTAAGAGTCGCCAAGCGCGAGTGCAGTATATTGGCTCACAACCCGATATACCTCTTCAGTATGTTCATAGGTCCGGTCCTCGTGACATTGTTTTTCACTTCTCTCATGAACGAAGGTGTGCCTACCGACATGCCTTGCGGTGTCGTCGACCTCGACAATACATCGACGACACGAGCCTTGATTCGCCAACTTGATGCTCTTGAACAGACCAAAGTCACTGCTTATTATAATAATGTGAACGAGGCAAGGGAGGCCGTTCAGCAGGGAAAAATATTCGCATTCCTCTACATTCCCAAAGGAACGACCGACAAACTGCTTGCCAACCGCCAGCCTAAAGTTTCCTTCTACTACAACGGCGTAGTAATGCTTGCAGGCAGCATGATGTACAAAGACCTTACGACAACGACTATGCTAGGCTCTGCGGCAGTAGGTGCGACGAAGCTGTCGGCACTCGGCAAGAGCTCACAAGAAGTGAGTGCATTCCTTCAACCCATAGCAATCAATCTCCACATGATAGGCAACCCGTGGGCCAACTACAATGTTTACCTAAGCACAATCATGATTCCGGGAGTCATGTTCCTGTTCATCTTCCTCACAACAGCTTACTCGATAGGAACAGAACTTAAGTTCAACAGAGCCAAGGAATGGATGTCCATGTCGGGGAACAACATCTGGGTGGCAGTCTTCGGGAAGGTTCTGCCTCAGTTTCTCATCTTTCTCACCATCATGATGTGCTACTCCTGGTACATCTACGGGCACCTCGGCTTCCCTCATCCGGGCGGAACGCTGAAGATAGTAATGCTCGCATTCCTCACCGTAGTTTCCGCCGAAGGGTTCGGTATCTTTGCTTTTGGACTCATGCCGAGCCTCCGCATGTCCATGAGTATATGTTCGCTGTGGGCCGTCGTTGGCTTTTCAGCTGCCGGAGCAACATATCCCGTATTCGCAATGGACACCATGATTGAAGCCGTGGCACAACTTATACCGCTCCGCCACTACTATATGATATATCAGATATGCATCTTCAACGGTTTCCCTCTTATCGACGCATTATACAATATAGTTGCTCTCGTCGCCTTCGCGTGCCTTCCCATACTCACATTGTGGAACATCAAGAAGGCTATGCTTAACTATGTCTACATCCCTTAAGCCATGAATAAAGACAAAGGATTGCTAAAACAAATAGCCGAAGGTATCAGCGACATGTGCTATATCTGGTGGATTGAGATGAAGAACACCTTCAAGGACGAAGGCATGCTTCTCTTCTTCATCGTCGTTCCGCTAGGTTATCCGTTGCTGTATTCATGGATTTACAACAACGAAGTTGTGCGCGAAGTACCCGTAGCCATTGTTGACGCAAGCCATAGCAAGCAAAGCCGCGAGTTCATCAATAAGGTTGACGCATCGCCGGATACCCGTGTGGCTTACTACTGCAACAATATTGACGAGGCAAAGTCGCTCGTTGGAATGCAGAAGGTCCACGGCGTGCTCTACTTCCCTTCCGATTTCGAGAAGGATATAGGACGTGGCGTGCAGACACATGTCGACGTTTACTGCGACATGAGCCTCATGCTGACTTACAAATCGATATATCAGACATCGCAGGCGGTAGCCCTTGACATGAACTCCGACATCCAAAAGCCCAAGTCGGGCAGCATAACGATACGCGACGAAGAAATAAACACGCAGCCACTTGCCGTCGACCGCATCCAAATGTTTAACTCCACGGGAGGCTATGGCAACGCTTTGCTGCCCGCAGTGCTAATCCTTATCCTTCAACAGACGCTTCTTCTGGGTATCGGGCTCTCCGCAGGAACGGCGCGGGAGAACAACCGTTACAAGGATTTGGTGCCTATAAGCAAACACTATAACGGTATTTTCCGCATCGTTTTGGGCAAGTCTATGTGCTACATGATGATATATTGCGTCATGGCAGCATACATAACGCTATGCGTTCCACGCTTCTTCCACTACTCATCGCTTGTCCATGCGACAGATTTACTGGGACTTATGATACCCTATCTACTGTCCGCCATATTCTTCGGAATGACCCTTTCGTGCCTTGTCCGCTATCGTGAGAACGTCCTGTTGCTAGTCGTCTTCACATCCGTGCCATTCCTTTTCCTGAGCGGAATCTCATGGCCGCAAAGCAATATACCGCAGTTCTGGAAGCTTGTCGGCGACCTCATCCCTTCCACTTTCGGTATCCGTGGTTTCCTGAAGATAAGCAGCATGGGGGCAACACTTCACGACATAGAGCCGGAATACCATGCCTTGTGGATTCAAACACTAGTCTACTTCTTCACGGCATGCCTAGTCTACAGATACCAAATCATATCCGCTCGCAAGCACGCGATAGCTCATCTGGAGAGGATTAAGCAGAAACTTGAAAGCTAAAAAGAAAGGGTGGCAAATCAATCTTTGCCACCCTTCATTCTTATTTAGTTCTTAACCTGTACGATTTTTGTCTTTCCATGCTCTTTGTTCCTTCGGTTTACAACCGTGACAACAGCCTGAGCAAGGTTCAGGAACGCCTGACCGGTAATCGAGTCGGGGTTCGTTGCCGCCGGCGCACCTGCATCGCCACTTTCGCAAATGCTCTGAACAATAGGAATCTGGGCCAACAATGGGATGCCCATTTGCTTGGCGAGGTCCTTGCATCCATCCTTTCCGAAGATGTAGTACTTATTGTTCGGTAGTTCAGCGGGCGTAAAGTAAGCCATATTCTCTATCAGACCAAGCACGGGAACATTGACTTTATCATTGGTATACATATCTATTCCTTTGATGGCATCGGCAAGTGCGACCTTCTGAGGTGTACTGACGATGACTGCTCCGGTAATTGCGATGGTCTGAAGGAGCGTCAGGTGAATGTCGCTGGTCCCCGGTGGCGTGTCAAGAATGAAATAATCGAGGTCGCCCCAATCAGCATCACCGATGAGTTGCTTAAGCGCAGCCGTCGCCATACCACCTCTCCATAGCGTTGCTGTCTGCGGATTGACGAAGAAACCAATACTCAGCAGTTTCACTCCGTACTTCTCTATCGGCTCGATAAGTTGCCTGCCGTCCTTCTCAACAGCGTATGGACGCGCGTCCTCGACGCCGAACATCTTTGGCATTGACGGTCCGAAGATATCAGTATCCAGCAGTCCGACCTTGTAACCGAGCTTCGCCAGGGCTATGGCAAGGTTCGCCGAGACAGTCGACTTGCCTACCCCACCCTTTCCGGAGCTCACGGCAATAATGTTCTTAACGCCCGGAAGCATGTTGCCAACTTGAGGGCGCGGAGCACTCTTGAACTCCGTTTTGATGGTAACCTCAACATCCTTGGAAACGGAATAATGTACCTGAGCCTCAGCAGCTTTTACCGTCGACTTCAAGAACGGGTCAGTCTCGCGTGGGAAAATCAGCGAAAAGCTGACCCTCATACCGTCAATTCGCATGTTGTCGGCAACCATTCCACTGTCGACGAGGTTCTTTTTCGTACCCGGATATATCACCTGCCGTAAGGCGTCAGTTATCAATTTTGGATATAGTGTCATAGCTTTCTTCCTTTTAAAGAAATTCATTTGCATTCTGATTAATGGTCTGCAAAGATAACACAAACTATTGGAACGACAAAAAGAAACTGCCACAAATTGACTCATATCAAACAACTTGACCTCCGACAACAAATCAATAACAAAGATGAAAATTTCAAATCAACAGTTTGCCAGTGTCCGTTTATGGCACTAACTTTGCACTCGAAATCAATGAAGAGCCGATAAAGGCAACCGAACCAAACGTCCGGTAAAACATTAAAAAGAAGAAGTACAGAGGTTAAAACTATGGAAATTTTTGAGATTGTAGGTATTGCGACTATCATCTTTGGTCTGTTCACCGCTACAGGAATGTACATCGGAACAAAGTAAAGTACGCAATTCACCTCTCTCCCGCAAGAGATTGAGGTTTCAAAAGAGAAGAAGAAATTTGAGAGATAGTTAGAGAGAAAGTTTTGAATTGAGGTTTTGTGAATGCCCGCCATTCTGAGAAAGAACGGCGGGCTTTTGTTTTCTGTCAGCACTTATTAAGCCAGTTATCTATTATCTTGTGTCCGTCAGGCGTCAGAACGCTTTCCGGATGGAACTGGATACCTCTGATGTTGAGGGTCTTGTGACGTACTGCCATAATCTGATGCTCAGCACTTTCGGCTGTAATCTCAAGGCTGTCGGGGAACCCTTCGTGCGAAATGACCCACGAATGGTAGCGTCCCACCTCGATACTACGTGGCAAACCGTCGAACAAAACATCATCGGCAACGATATCAATAGGCGTTGCCACACCATGATAGACTTCCTTCAGATTCTCAAGCTTTGCCCCGAAGACTTCGCCAATAGCCTGATGGCCAAGGCAGACTCCAAGCATCGGTTTCTTGCCGGCGTAGGTCTTGATGACGTCAAGCAAGAGTCCGGCCTCCGACGGTATGCCCGGACCGGGACTGAGGATTATCCTATCGTAAGGCTCAAGTTCCGAAAGAGCGAACTGGTCATTACGTTTCACGTCCACTTCTACACCAAACTCGCGCACGAGATGCACGAGATTGTAGGTGAAAGAGTCATAATTGTCAATTACTACTATCTTCATAGCTTCTCTGCGATTTTAATTGCCTTTACCAGAGCACCAAGTTTGTTGTTGCTCTCTTCCAATTCGTACTCGTCATTGCTCTTCGCCACGATACCGGAACCTGCCTGGAACCACAGCTCACCATTACGGCTGATGAACGTGCGGATGACTATAGCCTGATTCAGGTCGCCGTTTAAGCCGATGAAACCTATACAGCCGCCATACGCTCCACGGTTGTGTGGCTCCAGCTCCGATATTATCTGCATTGCACGGACCTTCGGCGCACCCGAAAGAGTTCCTGCCGGGAACGTGTCGATGAACTCCATGATATGGTCGGCGCCGTCGTTCAGCTCACCGCTAACACGACTGACGAGATGGATAACATGACTGTAGAACTGCATGTCCTTATAGAAGTCGACCTTCACATTATGACAGTTGCGGCTTAAATCATTACGTGCCAAGTCGACAAGCATGACGTGTTCGGCATTCTCCTTTGGGTCATTGCGCAGGAATTCGGCATTGTTGCGGTCCTGCTCCGGGTCACCGGTACGCTTGGTTGTGCCTGCTATCGGGTCGATAAACGCCTTGTTGCCGACGATGCGGTTATGTGTCTCAGGACTGGAGCCGAAGATACGGAAGCCACCGAAGTCGAAATAGAAGAGATACGGACTCGGATTGATGGAGCGAAGGGCACGGTACAGCTTGAAATCGTCGCCCTCGTACTTCTGGACGAACCTACGCGAGATGACAATCTGGAAGACATCGCCACGCAGGCAGTGCTGAACGCAGCGGCGGATGTTTGCCTTATGCTGTTCGTCGGTAAGCGTCGATGTCGACTCACCTACCGGATGGAAACCGTAAGGCTTGACGCTGGCACGCATGGAGGCACGCTCCAGGGCAGCCAATTCGTCGTCGGAGCCAAGCGTCAGGTACTCCATCATATTGTCGAAATGGTCGAAGACGATGATATCCTTATACATTATATATAATATATCAGGTGCATCGTTCTTCTCCATGGTAGTGTCCTTGACGTTGATGTCTTCGAAATAGCGTACCGCATTGAACGAAGTGAAACCGTAAAGTCCATAGAATGAAGCACCGTTTCCCTCCACCTTAAAGTGCGAAAGGAAGTCGTTGATGGCCTCAGCGGCCTGATACTTGGCGCGTCCCTTCACCGATGAGTCGATTTCCGACTTATCCTCAGTGCCGTCGGGATACGATTTCGTAATCACGCCGTGAGCCACCGAGAACTTTGCTATCGGGTTTATGCCTATGAAACTTCGCGAGTTGTCGTTGCCATGATAGTCTGAGCTCTCCATGAGCATGCTCTGCGGATAGATATCGCGCAACCTCATGTAGATGCCAACTGGTGTGTACAGGTCGGCAAGTACCTTCTTCGACTTTGTTGTATAATTAAAAGTTGCCATACTCCTTTGCCATTGCCTTGTTCTTAAGATATGTTTCTACATCCTTGTCGCCACGTCCGCTTACCGTCAGGACTACGACATTGTCGGGCTTGAAGGTAAGTTTCCTGAGCGCAGCCACAGCATGTGCGCTCTCAATGGCAGGCACGATGCCTTCCATTCGGGTCAGTTCGTAACCGGCATAGATAGCCTCGTCGTCGTTGATGGCAAGAACCTGCTCGCGGCCCTTTGCTGCAAGGTCGGCGTGCATAGGGCCTATGCCCGGATAGTCGAGGCCCGCCGAGATGGTGAAAGCTTCTTTTATCTGTCCGTCGTCGGTCTGCATGACGAGTGAGCGGGCACCGTGGATGATGCCTTCGGTACCGCAGTGTATCGTAGCAGCCGTGTAGTCGGTGTCGATACCGTGACCTCCTGCCTCGGCGAGGACTATCTTCACGCGCTCATCGTCGATGTAGTGGTATATCGTTCCGGCTGCATTGGAGCCTCCACCTACACATGCGATGAGGTAATCGGGATAGTCGCGGCCTATTTTCTCCTGCAACTGCCACTTTATTTCCTTCGAGATGACGCTCTGCATCTTTGCGACAATGTCAGGATACGGGTGCGGTCCCATCGTCGAACCTACCATATAGTAGGTGTCCTTTGGATGACAGCACCAGTCGCGGATAGCTTCTGAGCAGGCATCGCTGAGCGTCATGTTGCCCGTTGTGACCGGATGGACTTTCGCCCCAAGCATTCGCATGCGCTCAACGTTGGTGTGCTGGCGCTCAACGTCGGTCTTGCCCATGAAGATTTCGCAGTCGAGATTCATCAGCGCACACACCGTGGCGGTGGCAACACCATGCTGTCCGGCTCCCGTCTCGGCTATTATGCGGGTCTTGCCCATCTTCTTGGCGAGCAGCACCTGACCGATACAGTTGTTAATCTTATGCGCGCCAGTGTGGTTAAGGTCCTCACGCTTCAGGTAGAGCTGGCATCCGTACTTCTCGCTCATGCGCTTTGCAAAGTAGAGTGGCGACGGACGGCCAACGTAGTCCTTAAGCAGAGCATGGTATTCGTCCTGGAATTCCTTGCTCTCAATTATCGGTTTGTACGCATCCTGCAGGTCGTGAACAACCTTGTACAATATCTCCGGCACGTAGGCACCGCCGTAACGCCCGAAGAATCCATTATCGTCTACTGAGTATTTCATATTTTTAAACCCACCCCAAGCCCCTCCCGGACGGGAGGGGTTTAAATACAATGGTAAACTGTTATTATCCCTATACAATGTCTAAAGTTCCTAAGAAGAATAACGGAAAACTATTGTATTAATCCCGAGGCATATCTTTTATTTTATATGATATCCGCAATCGTCCAAGTAGCAACCAAGTTTCCCCGTGCAGGGGCGTCCCTTGTGGTGGGTGGCTCACCTGTTTGAGCGCTTGCAGATATTCATTTTATTTTATTATTCTACAATTAATTACTAACTAACTCTTAATCCACTCCCCAGCGTTTAACTCGCATTTCATCCCCCTCCCGTACGGGAAGGGGCGAGGGGGTGGGTTCTTCTCTACTTCTTCAACGCCTCGAAGAGTTCATCCAACGCCTTGTCTGCATCCTTCGTCTCATTGAGCAGCGTGACGAACTTAGAGCCTATGATGGCACCGGCAGCATTAGCCTGCGCCGACTCCAGTGTCTGTTTATTGGAGATACCGAAACCTATCATGCGCGGATTGCGGAGGTTCATGGCATTGATACGGTTGAAGTAGGCAATCTTTGCGTCGTTGAAGCTCTGCTGTGCACCAGTGATGGCTGCCGAGGAGACCATGTATATGAACCCTTCGGTGTGCGCGTCGATGAAGCGGATGCGCTCCTCGCTGGTCTCGGGGGTTATCATCATGATGACGCGGATGTCGTACTTGTCTGCTATCGGCTTAACATCGTTGATGTAGTCCTCGAACGGTAAGTCGGGGATTATAGTTCCACTGACTCCGCTGTCGGCACATGCCTTGAAGTAGTTCTCTATGCCGAAGTGCATGACAGGGTTCAAATAGCCCATCACAACAAGCGGAATGCTCACCTCATCCTTTATCGCCTTGAGCTGGGATAGCAGCAACTTCAGCGTCATGCCGTTCCTCAGAGCCACCGTTCCGGCACTCTGTACAACGGGACCGTCGGCAAGCGGGTCACTGAACGGCATGCCGACTTCCACCATGGCAATGCCCTTGCGTTCCATTGCCTTGATAACGTCCGCCGTTCCGTTGAGCGTCGGACAACCGGCACAGAAGTAAAGTGACAGCAACTTGCGGTCGCCACGGTTCTTGAACAATTCGTTTATCTTATTCATATTATATCTTTTAGAATGCCTTCGGACAGACTCAAGAATGCGGAAGATTATCTCTCAGAATATGAAAGAACAGCTATCGCATTGCAACAGGTCATCTTTGGCGTTCATTTTTAATTTATTTTTCTCTCATTTTTAATTTATTTTTCGTTGGTTTTTAATTTATTTTTCTCACAAAAATAAATTAAAAATAATTCCAAAACCTTACCTCTGGCAATCTCATTGATATTCAACGACTTCGCGGAAGGGCTCATTTCTCATTCCAATCGTTACTCCATCAACTTCGAAATGAAGCAAATGATTGGTCTAAAGTCTCTCGAAAGTATCCACAAACCTCGAAGAGGTTTTAACTATCGGTAGCCCCAGTCAAGGGAGAGAAACGACCGCAGACTGGGGATTGAATGGGCTTCCTAGTTTCATTCAGCGCTTCGAAGAAGCGCTACAGCACGAAGTGCGCAAAATGCTATTACCCTCTTAATGCCTCAACGAATGACTTCAGCAATGCAGCATCCTTCACTCCGGGCACTGTTTCGAAACGGGAATTGGCGTCGATACCTATGCATTCAGGGTGATTGAACTCACGGATGCGCTCTACATCGTCAGGACCGATGCCACCACTGAGCAGGAATGGCGTCTTGCCATCATAAGCGTCGAGCACCGACCAGTCGAATTTGTTTCCGCTGCCGCCCTTCAACGGTGTCTTGGTATCGAAGAGGAAGTAGTCGACATGGCCTTCGTAGTCCTTGTATTTCTCAACCTCGGCGGCGGAAGCGACGCTCAGTGCCTTCATAATCTTTATGCCCTTGTGGATGTCAGGCTCTAGAGTGCGGCGCAGATTGTCAATCATTATCGCGTTTTCGGAGCCATGCAACTGCACGATATCAAGCCTGAAGTTGACGACTCGGGTAACGATGTTCTGCGGCATGTCGTCGACAAAGACACCGACACGCTTGATTTTCTTCGGCGAGGGTTCGTCTCCGTCATTATTGCGCAGCGACGGGTAGTCGGGAATGAAGCCTGCATTGGAGTTTATCTGACGGACATAGCGGGGGCTCTTCGGGAAGAAGATGAAGCCCATCCAGTCGATGTCGAGTTGCGACACCTCCTTGATATTGGCGGCATCGCGCATTCCGCAGACTTTTATTATCATTTCTTTATTCATTGTTACGCTGTTTGTTCCTAAACTGTTAGTTCCTTAATGAAGTCGGCAAGGGCTTTTCCGGGATCGTCCTCCTTCATGAAGCGCTCGCCCATCAGAAAACCGTTGAAGCCAGCCTGACGCAGTTGGCGCACCGTCGAAGGCTCAGAGATGCCGCTTTCACTGACCTTCACGGCATCGGCGGGCAGCTTCTCGGCAAGGCAGAAGGAGTTCTGGACGTCGGTGATGAATGTTCCGAGGTTGCGGTTGTTTATGCCGCACATGTCCGGCTCTAGCTCAGCATAGTCGAGTTCGCTTTCAGAGTGCATCTCAAGCAGTACTTCCAGGCCGAGCTCATGGGCGGAATGGAGCAGATGACGGCACTCTTCGAGGGTTAAATCAGCGGCTATCAGCAGCACTGCCGATGCACCGCAGTGACGCGCCTGAAGCAGTTGGTAGTCGTCGACGATGAAGTTCTTATATAATATAGGTATTGTAACACCGGTGGCACGGGCGTCCTGGACGAACTCATCGTAACCTCCGAAGTACTGGATGTCGGTCAGTATGCTGAGCGCCGTTGCACCGCTGTCCTGGTAGGTCTTTGGTACAACGGAGGCTTTGGCGTCCTTGTGTATCCAGCCTTTTGACGGACTCTTGCGCTTGAACTCGCTGATAATGCCGGTGTCGCTCTCTTTCAGTGCCTTCGACATTGAAGGGACGGGGTTCTCCAGCATTGGCTCGGTCATCTCGTAGAGCCGCCGCATGCTGAGCAGCGACTTCCATTCGTCGACTTCCTGCCGCTTGTGTGCTACTATTTCTTCTAATATATCCATAACAATATGAAGCTTGACAAAGCTAGAGACCTCCCCAAGCCCCTCCCAAGGAGGGGATGTTTAGATACCGAATTGGCTCAAATAGACATTAGGCGTTCAAACATCCTCCCCTTGGGGGAGGCTTGGTGGGGACGTTGCTTCAGATGCTATTTTTTATTGATTGAGTTCCACAAACTTCTTGAACGTTGCGAGTGCCTTGCCGCTGTCGATACTCTCACGGGCAATTTCAATGCACTCGTGAATGTCCTTCTTGCCCTTCTCGAGTACCTGAATACCGAATCCGGCATTGGCAAGAACTATGTTCTTTTGTGCAGGCAGTGCCGTGTTGGCAAGCACATTGTCGAAGATTTGCTTTGCTTCTTCCTCTGTTGCACCGCCGACGATTTCCTCCGGTTTTGCAATGTCGAAGCCTAAATCAGACGGTTTGAACACTTTCTCGTAGTTATTGGTCGTGACCTTGAAGTCGCCAGTGAGCGAAATCTCGTCGTAACCGTCAATGCTGTTGACGATACCGTAGTCGATTCCGAGCTTCTGGTATACCTGATTGTAAAGCCGCATCTGGTCGAGATTGGCGGTGCCGAGCAACTGACACTGTGGCTTAGAAGGGTTGATGATAGGGCCGAGAAGGTTGAAGAAGGTCGGGAACGGCAGTGCCTTGCGGATAGGACCAACGAATTTCATTGCCTTTGCAAAGAGCTGGGCATGCAGATAGACGATGCCGGCCTCGTCGAGGCAGCGGTTCAGCTTGTCAATATCATCAGTGAACTTCACGCCGTGGTTAGCGATGACGTTCGAAGCACCACTGACGGAAGTGGCAGCGAAGTTGCCATGTTTTGCGACTTTGTAGCCGGCGCCTGCGATAACGAAGCAGGAGGTAGTTGAAATGTTGAACGTGTTCTTTCTGTCACCACCGGTTCCGACAACGTCAATGTAACGGTCGCAGTTCAAAGGAACAGGGACTCCGGTCTCAAGGATACCGTCGCGGAAGCCGAGAAGCTCGTCGACGGTGATGCCACGCATCTGGATTGCAGTGAGAAGGCCTGAGATTTCAGCATCGTTGAACTCGCCTTTAGTAATTCCGATAAGAATGTCCTTAGCCTGACCGCGGGTCAACTCCTCGTGGTTAAGCAACTGATTGAAAAGTGCTTGTACGTCCATATTATTTTAGTTTTTGAGTTTTTGCGTGTTTATATAATCAAAAGAGGCCCGTCGTGATCCGACGAGCCTCTTGTTAAACTATCTGTTCAATTAACTGCACGGCTTCGTGTCTCACGACTTTTTCAATCCTGAGCGACGCCACCACCATGCTATGTTATTGATAATATTCATTGGTTTTGTCCTTATGTTGGTGCAAAGTTACAAAGAAAATATAAACTTACAAACTTTTTCATATATTTTTTGTGAATTTATTATCATATCCATCAATAAACTATTAAAAGTAAAGACCCACCCAAGCCCTCCCGAATGGGAGGGATGTTTAAAATGTCTTGTGGTTGTATTTGCCTCAAATGCCATAATAGATCCGTCTCTTAGGTAATCAAACATCCTCCCCTTGGGGGAGGCTTGGAGAGGAAACCGCTTTGGCTTAGAAAGGTTTTCGCTTGGGCTTGGAGAGGAAAATTATATCCAAGAAAAAATTATCGGCTAAAATATAATATAACTGTCATTTGAACGTTTAAACCATAGAGCATGACAAATAAGTCATTCATATAACATATTTAAAAAGAAATGCCTATGAAGTATTTTACCCAGGAAGATTTAAAACCATCAGAGCAGACCATCAATCTTATCCGCCAGATTGCTTATACATACAGAACGGCGGTTATAAATGGCAAAGTTGAATCATATTGTCTTAACTGATGAAGAATGTATCGATAGCGCCGTCATTGCTTTGCGGTGACCCGCTGAACGTAAAACAAGACGTGGAAATGGTCAATGGCAGTGTTGCCGGATGGCTCCACATAGATGTAATGGACGGAGTGTTTGTTCCTAACATTGCCATTGGCTTCCCGACACTTAAGGCTTTGGCTCCTATCAGCACAAAGCCGCTTGACGTTCACCTTATGATTGTCAATCCGGAGAAATGGGTTGGCTTACTTGCTGACTCCGGCACGACAATGATGACGGTGCACTATGAGGTATGCCCGCACCTACACCGTCTGGTACAGCAAATCCACCACGCAGGTATGAAGGCAGGTGTGGCACTCAACCCGGCAACGCCCGTCAGTGTTCTCGAGGACATTATCGGTGATGTCGACATGGTACTGCTGATGAGTGTGAACCCCGGATTTGGAGGTCAGAAATTCATTGAAAATACTTACGCTAAATGCGAGCGCTTGCGCCGTCTCATTGAGGACAGCGGAAGTCATGCCCTTATTGAAGTAGATGGTGGCGTGAACGGCGAAACAGGACCGCGGCTTGCTGCACACGGCGTTGATATTCTGGTCTCTGGCTCCTACGTTTTCAAGTCGGATGAGCCTCAGAAGACCATAGCCTCACTGAAAGAAGCATGTGAGACAATGTCGCTCTGAAACGCTTCAGGCGAGTTGTAACTGTACGTCATTTTCCTTAGCCATGCGCCGCAGGTTCAGTATTGCGTAGCGCATGCGACCGAGACTGGTGTTGATACTGACACCGGTAGCCTCAGCTATCTCCTTAAAAGACATTTCCTGATAGAAGCGCATGAACACTACCTCACGCTGGGAAGCCGGCAGGAGGTTCATCATGTGGCGTACATCGTCGAGCACCTGTGTGTTGACAAAGTGGCTTTCAACGCTGTTCAACACTACATCGGCACCACCGACGTTGGAGAGATCGTTGTCCTTTGGTGCTTCAATAATGTGACGGCCACGCTGGTCGCGGTACCAATCCATGATTTCATTGTGGGCAATACGCATCACCCATGCACTGAACTTGCCATTCGGTACATACTTGCGCTGCTGGAGTTTTGTTATCACCTTGACGAACGTTTCTTGGAATACATCGTTCGCTACCTCCTGGTTTCTTACGACAAACAGGATGTACGTGAAGATTTTGTGCTGATTTTTGCTCAACAACACGTCGAAGGCCTTGTTGTTACCTTCGATATATGAGACTGCCAACTCCTCGTCAGTCATCTCGTTAAGATTATCCATTCCTTAAAATGTTATATTATATTTAAGTAATGTTGTTCCTATAGGCAATTCCTTTTAAATTGATAATTATTGTTAAGCGAGTGCAAATATAAGGACTTTTCTTATTTTGTGCAAGTTTTTAACAAAAAAAGTTGACTTTTGTCAAACGAATGACCAATTTTAGTTCCCTGCCTTTTTAAAAACAGATGGACTTTTTCGTGACATTGTGCAGAAAAATTTATACCTTTGCAAACATGATTGTTTGTATAGCCGAAAAGCCAAGCGTAGGAAGAGACATAGCACGCATACTGGGAGCAACGACCGACCACCGTACCTATATGGAGGGTAACGGGTATCAGGTAACGTGGACTTTCGGACACCTTTGTGAGCTGAAGGAGCCAGGAGATTACTGCGAAAACTGGAAGCATTGGTCGTTGGCAGCACTGCCAATGATACCTGCGCGATTTGGTATAAAGCTTATCTCGGATGACGGAATAAAGCGGCAGTTCGCCACAATACAGAAGCTTTATGACAACGCCGATGAGATTATCAACTGCGGCGATGCAGGTCAGGAAGGTGAACTGATACAGCGCTGGGTCATGCAGAAGGCTAAGGTGAAATGCCCGGTGAAACGTTTGTGGATTTCATCTATGACCGACGAGGCTATACGAGACGGCTTCCGCAACCTCAAGGAACAAACTGATTACGACAGCTTGTACCTTGCCGGAGTCAGCAGAGCTATCGGCGACTGGCTTCTTGGCATGAATGCTACACGGCTCTACACCCTTAAGTACGGCCGCAACCATCAGGTCCTGTCCATAGGACGTGTACAGACCCCGACCCTGGCGCTCATCGTTCAGCGTCAGAAGGAAATCGACAACTTCAAGCCGGAGCCTTATTGGGTGCTGTCAACAGTATATCGCGATACGCTTTTCACAGCGACGAAAGGACGTTTCACCAGCAAGGAAGATGGCGAACAGGCTTTCTCGCTCATCGACGGCAAACCTTTCCGCATTTCAAAGGTTACAAAGAAGAACGGGACGGAACAGCCTAAGCAACTCTACGACTTGACTTCGCTACAGGTGGACTGCAACCGCAAGTTCGGTTATTCTGCTGAAATGACACTCAACACTGTTCAGGCGCTTTATGAAAGGAAGCTGACAACATATCCACGTGTCGACACGCAGTATCTCAGCGACGATATTTACCCTAAGTGTCCGGGCATTATGAATGGACTGTTTCAGGCAAAGTTCGCCGGGGAAAAGCCTTACGCAGAGTTGATTCGACCACTTGGCGGCAAACCGCTGAAGAAGACCAAGCGCGTCTTCGATACTTCGAAAGTCACTGACCACCATTCTATCATCCCAACGGGTGTAGTCCCCGGCGGTCTCACTGATGTAGAACGGAACGTCTACAACCTCGTGGCATTGCGCTTTATCTCAGTTTTCTACCCCGATTGTAAGTTTTCCACGACTACCGTTCTTGGCGAAGTGGCATCCGACGACAAGCCTATAGAGTTCAAGGCAACGGGCAAAGAGATACTTGACAAAGGCTGGCGGGCAGTCTATGAAGGCGATGCTACAGAGGCTCCGACGGACGTTAACGGCAGCGATGCTAAGGAAAAGACTCTTCCCCACTTCACCGTTGGAGAGTCGGGACCACATAAACCTACTCTTACGGAAAAGCAGACGACACCGCCGAAGCACTATACGGAGGCATCACTGCTGCGTGCCATGGAGACAGCGGGCAAGCTTGTCGACGACGAAGAACTGCGTGCGGCTCTCAAGGAGAATGGTATCGGACGCCCATCGTCGCGCGCCGGCATCATAGAGACGCTCTTCAAACGCCACTACATTCGCCGAAAGAAAAAGAATATCGAAGCTACCGATACGGGGATTGTCCTCATCGACACCATCCACGAGAAGCTCTTGACTTCCGCCGAGCTAACTGGTATATGGGAGAAGAAGCTCCGTGACATCGAGCATCACAAATATGACGCCGCAGAATTTATCAATGGGCTTAAGGAACAAATAACTAATATAGTCAATGATGTCCTCGCCGACAAGTCCAACCGTCACATTGGAGTGTAGCGTTTGTCTTCTTCGGCGATAGAGAAGCAAAGTTTCCTGCAATCATACAAACTATTATTAACATATATTTGGGTATGTGCTTAAATTCAGTTACTTTTGCACTACCAAATCAAAAACTTACAAATGAAAATTCTTCGTGACCGTATCTTAAAGGACGGTAAATGTTACCCCGATGGTATTCTTAAAGTAGACAAGTTCATCAACCATCAAATGGACCCGAATCTCATGAAGGCAATAGCCGTGGAGTTCATCCGTCGTTATGCTTCTACCGAAATCAACAAAATCATAACCATAGAAGCGAGCGGCATTGCGCCTGCGATAATGATGGGTTTCCTGCTCGACTTGCCTGTTGTATTTGCAAAGAAGAAAAAGCCTTCGACAATGGACAACATGCTGTCGACGCGCGTTTTCTCGTTCACCAAGCAGCGTGAATACCACGTTGTAATATCCAAGGACTATCTAACGCCTGCCGACAAGGTGCTGTTTGTTGACGATTTCCTCGCTTATGGAAACGCCGCAAAGGGCATAATCGACTTGTGCCGTCAGGCTGGAGCTCAACTTGTCGGAATGGGTTTCATAATTGAAAAAGCCTTCCAGCACGGCAGAGAGGTAATTGAACGTGAAGGCATCAGATGCGAAAGCCTTGCCATTATTGACAGTCTCGACAACTGCGAGATAAAGATTCGCGAGTGAAAAGATGGAAAAACAGTCTGACTTGATATACGGACTCTATGACCGTCCGCCGCTCCGCGAGACCTTGTTCGCTGCCTTGCAGCACCTTCTCGCCATCTTCGTAGCTATAATCACCCCACCACTCATCATCAGCTCGGCATTGAAATTTGACTTGGAGACGACCGGTTTCCTCGTTTCTATGTCACTGTTCGTATCCGGGATAGCGACGTTCATACAATGCCACCGCTTCGGTCCTATAGGTGCAGAACTGCTATGCATACAGGGAACGTCGTTCTCCTTTATCAGTCCGATAATCGGAGCAGGCATGCTAGGCATGGCAGACGGACGAATGAATGTCGAAATGGGGCTCAGCTACATCTTCGGAGCATGCATGGTGGCTTCGGTTGTCGAAATGGCTGTAAGCAGATTGCTTCCATACGCACAGAAGATTATAACCCCACTGGTATCCGGAATAGTAGTAACACTAATCGGACTGTGCCTTATCAAGGCTGGCATAAACAGCTGCGGAGGTGGCCAATCCGCAATTGACGACGGTTCGTTCGGCTCACTTAAGTATCTCGGACTGGCTCTTCTCGTACTTGTAAGCATACTTTTCTTCAACCGCTCGTCGAACAAATTCCTGCGAATGGGAAGCATTGTAATCGGCCTTATCATAGGTTGCGTCGTCGGATGGCTGCTCGGTATGATTGACTTCTCACAACTTTCGTGGGCCAAGGGGCTCAACATTCCCGTTCCTTTCAAGTACGGACTGCGGTTCGACATTGGAAGTATCATCGGACTGGGACTAATATATCTCGTCACGGCAGTGGAGGCATTCGGTGACATAACTGCAAATTCATTAATCTCGGGACAACCCGTTGAAGGACCGAAGTTCATGAAAAGGGCACAAGGCGGTATCCTCGCCGATGGTTTCAACTCGTTCCTGGCTGCTGTATTCAACAGTTTTCCGAACTCAATCTTCGCCCAGAACAACGGAATGATACAGCTTACGGGAGTCGCCAGCCGCTATGTCGGCTACTTCATCGCTGGCGCGCTGTTCCTCCTGGGTCTGTTCCCAGTCGTCGGCGAGTTCTTTTCGCTCATCCCCGACTGCGTTCTTGGCGGCGCAACACTGCTGATGTTCGGCACTGTTGCTGCTTCAGGAATACGCATCATAGCAGCTACGGAAATCGACCGCAAAGCTATTCTCGTCATGGCAATAAGCTTCGCGATGGGCATGAGCGTAGAACTCGTACCTGGTATCCTTGATAAGATGCCGACAGCAATACACAATATCTTCTCCTCCGGTATCACGACAGGTGGCATAACAGCAATCGTTGCCAACGCGTTGATACGTATAAAGAATGTGCCTGATAGCCAAAAAAGTGTAAAAAAGAACGCAGACTGATTATTTTTTAATATCTTTGCTCCGAAAATTCGATTATAATGGCAAAAGTAACAGATAAAATCCGTGACTTGATAGACCCGAAGCACAAAGGCTTCAGGCACACCATCCTGTTTCGCATACTCATCGCCCTGGCTCTGCTTATTGTCCTGGGGATAATATACAACGTGTTTATCAGGCCTAGTTCCGACAGCAACACATCCGACGACGATAGTGACGCAGAGGCTGCTCGCGAAGCTGAGCTCGACACAATAGACGTCGTCGGCGACTACCTGTGGCCCGGATTGAAAGACCAGAATAAGCAGAAAGAGGACTCAGACAAGACCGACGAGGAAGAAACGAAACCCGTGGAGCATGCCGTGAGCGCACCGCAGGCCGATGCAGCAACAGAGGAAGACATTGAGGATGCAACCGGTCCGACACCGCAGATAACAGAGGACCCAACTCTGCCATCGACAAAGGACAACAAGCAAGATGCCCAAAAGGTTGAGACGATGGACAAGCCGACGGTCGAGAAGATAGAATAAGGCGGCACTTCACCGCAATACCGCCCTATACATATTATATATATTAGGTATTAGGAGGATAATATGAAGAAACTGTTTTTTATGCTAATTGCAGCTTGCATGCTTGCAAGTTGCGGCTCACAAGCTATTATAGGACAAGATGGTAAGCCCCTGTCGGCTGATGAAAGTGCTAAAGTTATAAGCAGAACTATAAACAGCCGGCTCGACAACAGGGACTACAGGATACTCGTCAGCGAAATGACTCCGATGGGATGGGGAACCCGACAGCTTCGTGACGAATGGGCACTGGAGATTCACGGAGACTCTATCGGTTCCATTCTGCCGTACATCGGACGTGGATACAACATACCATACGGCAGCGGAATGGGACTGCACTTCATCACGCGCATTGACTCCTACCACGAGGAAGAGCCCAAACCGGACATGAGGGAGATAACAATAAGGTGCCATACCGACGAAGATTCCTACCAGTATGTTGTTGAAGTATACGACAATGGCACTGCCTATATAAGCGTGTACTCAAGACATCGCGACATGGTGCGCTACTCAGGCAAAGTCGATTTGCATGAATTATACAGTAGGAAATAAAAGAAAGAGAATATGAGAAAGGTAGTCTTTCTGCTCACCACAGCCATTCTTTGCTGTTGTTTCACCGCAAAGGCGCAATCGGGCAATAACATAATAAAATACATTTCAGAAAATAAGCTATACCGAAACGGCAACAATGTCACCGTGACGAACATCGACATGGAATGGCCGATAGCGCTGGACGGCGACGGAATGGAAAATCTTCAAAGGTTCCTGTGCCGCGATGCACTTGGCGTTGAAGCCTCCAGCCTGAAAGACGGACTAACGGAGTTCCGCCAGAACCTCGGCAAAGAGATTCAGCACATGCCCGATTCGGTCGAGCGCCACTATCTGAATATAAAGCTCGAAGAGCTATGGGTGGAGCACGGACAGTATGTTTCTTTCTATCTTACACGTCAGGAAACGGGACAGGACGGCAGCCAGATAAGCGGGACAAAGAAGTTTATAACTTACGACCTCATAAACAATGACACGCTTGCAACCAGCAAAGTGTTCCGTCCACAATACGATGACGACGAGAGTTACTACAATCGCGTTGGCTTCGAGACGCTTGTCGAGCAGAACAACGTTTGCGACGAGAGCGACAAACAGAACATAGACCTGACGCTGTTGCCACACGATTTCGCCTTACTCGGCAACGTTGTGCTGTTCGGACTGGGCGGTCCGGTGGAGCACGAGAACTTCTCTACTGTTTCTATTGTAAATCTCTACAGCCTCGACATGCTTAAGCGGAACTTCATAAAGTGGCTGCAAGGCAAGGAGAAGAATAAGAGCAAGGTGACGACCATTGCACACGACTTCGACACTTCACTATCTGCCGACACCATAAACACGCATATCTCGCAGGTAGCATCATTCCCCGGCGGACAGGATTCACTAACGAACTATCTCAAGGAGAACATCACCTACCCTACCATAGACATGACGCTGCACAACCAAGGCCGTGTTGTCGTTGCCTTCATCGTCGAGAAGGACGGTTCGCTGAGCGACCTAACGGTAGTCAACCCACTCTCGCCTGGACTCGACCGTAAGGCTGTGAGAGTCGTAAGGAGCATGCCTGGATGGACTCCGGCAGTGTACAACGGAGCCAAGGTAAGGACAAGAATGACCCTTCCGGTTGTTTACAGGTTGAAAGCCAATTAACAATCAAAACACAAAACTTTTCTCTTTTATTTACAAATAATCAAAATCAAAAATCCACAAACGATACTTTCGCTTGTGGATTTTTTGTTTATGTGCGAGGACAAAAGCAGTCGTACTTTACAAAATGTCAGTCAAGGTACTTATAAAACGTTCTCAACGATACATCAACTTACAGTTTGTCAGTTTTCAAAGGATTTAGTTACAGTTTCAAATTGTAAGCAGCCGATTAAATTTCGGCATAAAACTGCTGAAAAATTTATGATAAAAGAGTGTTAAAAAGCTTGGTGGTTATGGTTTTATGCATTAAATTTGCAAGTACAAAACAATAAAAGACAAAACATAAATACAATCTTAAACTACTGGAATTATGAAGAAGTTACTTTTTATCGCTGTTCTTTCAATGATTTCAATCTGCGGCTTTGCTCGCAAGAACGTTACAACAACTGTAGTGTCTCAAGACACTGTTTACTATAATAACCAAATGCAAAAGGTCGGAAATCGTGCCGATGCAGAATACTATCGCCTCTTCGCCAAAGAGAACTACCAAGGTGAGCAGCGTGACGTATTTCAGGATTTCTACCTCAACGGCAACATCCGCATGCAGGGTGGCTACGCTTTCCTCGACCTCAACAACGACAAGAACACTGTTCTCGACGGAAATGTAACATCATACTATCCTAACGGAAAGGAGAAATGGCAGTGCAATTACAAGAATGGCAAACGCCAGGGCTACCTCTCATTGCTGCTCCGTGACGGAAGCGTTGTTGTTGCACAGTATGACAATGGCACTCTTGTACGCAACTATCTGATGATTACCCATGCTGACGGAACTATGGAAAAGGCTCCTGTCAGTGAGTACGCTCACCTGTTGCAGTAATAGAACATCGATTTAAAATTAGATATAGTATAGTTGCGAAACTGTACGAAGACAATAATAAAGTCTTTTGATTCAGCAAACAGTAATGATTATAAACCTCGAGTAAAATGTTGTTTTCCCCCGTGGCTCAGCGGAGCTCACGGGGGATTTTTTTGTTTATAGACTATCTGCCGAACAACTTTCCTACTTCATAACATCCAAAGCTGCTACTCCGCTCGTGTTTTCCCGCACAGTCTTATTCCCTAAATGATTATCTGATATAATGACTCAAAGACACATCCATTCGCTTTTGAATTGAATTCAAGACTGATATGGCTTGTCAAGATGTTTCATGTCACGAAATCATCGCTTTCATCCTTGTAACTCACTGGTTATCAACGCCGTTGCAAAAGGTCAACTTTGGGCTTGCAAAACCTTAACTTTCGGACAACAATACCTGACCTTTTAGAACGCAAAAGCTGACCTTTTACAAGCTAAAAGGTCAGCTCCGGAACAGCTGTAAATTATTTTCTAAGCTTCCACAAACTTCCAACACGTTTGCCATCCACAGCAGGGGCGTCCCTGCAGTGGAAGTTTTTATGGCAGTTTGGATGAGTGCGAAATATTTGGAATAAAGCTATTTAACCCATAGACAAAGTAAAAGGTGAACCGACATCACTGCCAGTCCACCTTTGACATGTAAATTTAAAGGTATGAAGTTTTCTAAATCATGACATCTTTGTGACAATACCTGCTTTCGTAGAACGCAGAAATTCAACAATCTTCCTTATCTGAGGTCCATCAGGAACCTGCTGGACGATTTGCAGACTAGCATCGAAGACCAATGTTTGTCCGTGGAATACCAGTCGATAAGCATTAGCAATGTGCTTCAAAATCTTCTCGTCGGCACCCATGATACGGCCAAGAGTCGAGTTGACACCACCGTATTTCAGAGGATGACCGCCAATGATAACGTATGGAGGTACATCCTTTGAGAAAGTAGTACCAGCCTGAAGCATTGCTGCCTCACCAACTCGCGTACCGGCATTCTCGATTACGCTTGTTGAGAAGATTGCGTTACGGCCAATCTCACAGTCACCGGCAATCTTTGTACCGTAACCAAAGACACAGAAGTCTTCTATCTTTGTATCATGCGAAATATGAACACCCTCCATGAGGAAGTTCTTGTTGCCTATCACAGTCTGGCCACCAGTATGCGTAGCGCGGTTAATGACAACATTCTCATGGATGATATTGTTGTCGCCAAGAACGCACTCACTAGGCTCGCCACGGAACTCAAAGTCCTGTGGAAGTGCCGCAATTACCGTTCCCTGGTGAATCTTATTGCCGTTGCCCATACGAGTTCCATTAAGGATACTGACGTACGGATATATGATGCAATTATCGCCTATAACAACGTCATCCTCAATGTAAGCAAACGGATATATCTTGCAGCCGTCTCCAATCTTCGCCTTTGGAGATACATCTGCTTTTGGACTTATTTCACTTGCCATAATTTATTGAAGCCTCCCCAAGTCCCTCCGAATGGAGGGGATGTTGAAATGTTTGTTATCCCAATTCGTTGGGGCTTAGGAAGATTTGTTAATCGTTAATAATGTAATTAATGTTCTCTAAACTTAATTTGGTGATTAAACATCCCCTCCATTCAGAGGGGCTTGGGGAGACTTTTATCTCCCACCACCAAGAGCATAGTAGAGATTGACCACTGCCTGCATCTTAGAGAATTGGTCTTGTACTTGTGAAATCTCTGCATTCAGAAGGTTCTGCTCAGCAGTGATAACCTCAAGGTATGTGCTTGAGCTCTGCTTGTACAACATCTGAGTCTGCTCGACATTCTTCTTCAATACTTCAATCTGCTGGCGCTCGAGTTTGTCGTTGGCATCAGCGGTATTGTAAGATACGAGTGCGTTGCTGACCTCAGAGCCGGCAGAGAGCACGCTCTGCTGCCATGTGTTGAGTGCTTGCTGGTACTGGTCCTTTGATACACGCAGCTGGGCACGCAGTTTTCCTTGCTGGAAGATTGGCTGGACAAGGCTTCCTACTGCATTGAGCAAGAGTTTGCCAGGGTTAACCAGTCCGTTGTTGTTGCTCCATGCACCGGTACCGGTGATGTTCAACTGTGGATAGAACTGAGAACGTGCGCTCTCGATGCCATAGAAGCATGAAGCCAACGCCATCTCATTGGCGTGGACATCAGGACGATTGTCGAGTATCTGTACGCCAACGCCACCAGAGAAGTTTGAAGGCAGTGTCTGACTGTCGAGCTTTCCACGCGGAATAGCGTGTGCCGGCTCACCGAGAATGAGACTCAACAAGTTCTCAGCCTCGCGAATCGACTGCTTCAAGGAATTGGTCTGGGTAAGTACACTGTAGTAAGCAGCCTCTGCACTCTGAACACTTGTGGAGCGGGCACGACCGTATTCCATCTGCAACTTCATCATGTCCCAAGTGTCCTTGGTGAGTCCCTGCATGTCGGTGACAATTTCCATCTGACGGTCAAGGCTCAGCAATGTGTAATAAAGATTAGCAACATTGCAAATTATCTGAGTCTTTACAGCCGTCTGATAGTCCTGACTCTGCAAGAGTGCCGACTGCGCTGCACGCTTCTGAGCCTTGATATTGCCCCACAAATCGACATTCCAACTTGCAACAATCGGCAGTGTATAAGCCTTCGATGTCTCGCTGTGAGTGCCGAAGTGAGTCAGTGTTCCTTGCGGAGAAATTGCAACAGTCGGCAGGAACGACAGCTTTGCCGAGCTCAACTGTGCCTCTGCCATATCGACATTGAGTATGGCATTCTGGAGGTCGGTGTTGTTGGCAAGTGCCTTCTCAATGAGTTCCTGCAACTGCGGGTCGGTGAAGACCTCACGCCACGGCAGATTGCCGAAGTTGCCATCGCCTTCAAGAGTAGCGTTGTCGTTGACTGGGTCGCGAACGATACCCTGCGTGATTACACTGTCAGGGCGCTCGTACTTGCCATAGAGCGAGTCGCTCCACTTCTTGACGCTCCCGCAACTGCTCATTGTGAGCAGTGCGAGGGCTATTATTGTTATATTTCTTGTCTTCATATCGTTAATCCTCCTTTGATGCATTTGCCTGAGCTTCTTCGATTTTCTTCTCAAGGAATTTCTTCGGAATGTACTGTGCAAGCTCACGTTCAACGCTCTTGTTATCCTCATCATCGAACTTCAACGGACTGATCTTCTCCTGCAAGTGCTGGAAGAATGCATACAGAGCCGGAACGATGAATATCTGACAAGCAGTACCGATAAGCATACCTCCTACTGCGGCGGCACCAAGGGTCTGGTTACCGTTACGTCCTACACCTGAGGCGAACATCAGAGGCAACAGACCGATAATCATAGCGAGAGAAGTCATCAGAAGTGCACGCAGACGAGCCGTAGAACCGAGGATTGCTGCCCACTTGATTGCCATACCTGTACGACGGCGCTCAAGAGCGTACTGTACGATAAGGATGGCGTTCTTAGACAACAGTCCGATAAGCATGATAAGCGAAATCTGCATGTAAATATCGTTCGAGTGTCCGAAGAGTGTCGTAAAGAGGAATGCTCCTGCAAGTCCGAACGGCAGCGAAAGGATAACGGCGAACGGCAGCAAATAGCTTTCGTACTGCGCACTCAGAATCAAGTAGACGAATACCATACAGAGTACGAAAATAAGTGCTGTAGAGTTACTCGACTCCTGCTCTGAACGAGTCAGACCGGAGAACTCATAACCATATCCTGTAGGCAGGTTGGTCTCGGCAACTTCCTTCACAGCCTTAAGAGCGTCACCAGAAGAGTAGCCGTCAGCGGCAGAAGCGTTGACAGTGATTGATGTGAACAGGTTGAAACGGTTGATGTTAGACGGACCATAAACACGACGGAGTGTTACAAACTCACCTACCGGTGACATTCCGTTGGCAGTCTTAACATATATATCATTCAATCCGCTCTCATTCATACGGCTTGCCACAGAGCCCTGGATCATCACACGATAGAGTTTTCCGTATGCGTTGTAGTTACTTGCGTAAAGACCTCCGTAATATCCCTGCATTGTTGACAGGATAGCAGATGGTGACGTGCCTGCCTGCTTAGCCTTGGCAACATCGACATCAACCATATACTGCGGGTAACTCGGGTTGTACGAAGTCATAGCGTTTGAAATCTCCGGGCGCTGGTTCAAAGCCTTCAGGTAGTCCTGAGTAATCTTATAGAACTTGTCAAGGTCGCCACCGGTCTTATCCTGCAGAGAGAATGTCAGACCGTTCGTAGCAGAGAAACCAGGCACCATAGGCGGTGCGAATGCCAATATCTGAACGCCCTTCAAGGTGGAAGTCTGCTTATAAATCATTCCAAGGACAGAGGTAGACGTTGTCGGGTCTACAAAGAGACCGGCAATACCTGCACCTGTAAACACGCTCTTGATACGGTCGAAGAGACCATATTCACGGTCGGCGAATGGCTTCAACTTGATGATGAACGTTGCCTGGTCGGAACCAGCTCCAGCGATGAAGTTATATCCGACGATTTCCTCACGACGCTCAATGTATGGGTTCGAAGCAAGCATAGCGTCAACTTTATTAGCAACTTTCTCAGTCTCTGCCTGCGATGTACCCGGAGGCATCGTCAATGTGGTGAACAACGTACCAGTATCTTCATCTGGGACAAGTCCGGTACGAGTCGTTGACATAAGTACAACAAGAGCTATGATACCAATGATAACACCAAGTGCCGGTATCAATGGGTGGTTGATTACCTTCTCGACACCATTGCGGTATTTGCCCTGAATCTTATTGTACTGTACATTGAATGCATAGTGGAAGCGGTCGATGAAACTCTTCTTTTTGTTTTCATCGTCTTCGCTCTTAGGCTTCAAGAACACTGCACAAAGGGCTGGTGAAAGTGTAAGAGCGTTGATAGCTGAAATAATGATTGATACAGCCATCGTCACACCGAACTCACGGTAGAAGGTACCTGACGTACCGCCGATGAATGACACAGGTACGAACACTGCCGACATCACAAGTGTGATAGAAATGATAGCACCCGATATTTCGTTCATGGCGTCGATAGAAGCCGTCAAAGAACTCTTGTATCCCTGGTCCAACTTAGCGTGGACAGCCTCGACGACCACTATGGCATCATCGACCACTATGGCAATAGCCAGCAGCAATGCCGACAGCGTCAGCAAGTTTATCGAGAATCCGAATATCCATAGGAAGAAGAACGCACCTATCAATGCCACAGGAACGGCAATCATAGGGATAAGCGTAGAGCGGAAGTCCTGCAGGAAGATGTAGACCACGAAGAACACCAGCAACAGGGTGATGATAAGAGTCTTAACAACCTCATGAATAGATGCATACAGGAACTCCGTCACATCATACTCCATGGTGACCTTCATGCCTGGTGGCATACTCTTCTGTGCTTCAGCAAGTGCAGCCTTTACGTCCGTTGCAATCTGTGTAGCGTTAGATCCTGCAATCTGCTGGACCATACCCATTACGGCAGGTTTGCCGTTGTTGATCAAGTGGACATTGTACTGCAACTGACCCTGCTCAATCTTTGCAACGTCACGAAGATGAAGTGTTTGTCCATTAAGGTCGCTGTTAAGAACGATGTCTCCGAACTCCTCAGGAGTCTTCAGACGTCCCTTATAGCGCATTACGTACTCGTAGGACATATCAGAGTTCTCACCGAAAGAACCTGGAGCAGCTTCGATACTCTGCTCTGACAGAGCTCTCGTTATATCTGATGGTATAAGACCAAAGCTCTTCATCTTTGCCGGGTCAAGCCATATACGCATAGAGTAGTCTGACATTGACGGGCTCTGCACATCACCGACACCATTGATACGCTTCAACAGCGGGACAATATTAATATTGTTGTAGTTGGTAAGGAACTTACCGTCATAGCGTCCGTCCTCTGTTGTAAGAGAGTACATGATGACCTGCGAAGTCTGACGCTTCAGCACTGTCACACCGACCTGTGTTACTTCGGCAGGCAGAAGAGCCTGTGCCTGAGACACACGGTTTTGTACGTTGACGGCAGCCATATCAGGGTCAGAGCCCTGCTTGAAGAAGACAGTTATATTTGCCGAACCGGAGTTTGATGCTGTAGATGTCATGTATGTCATGTTCTCAACACCATTGATACTCTCCTCAAGCGGCGTGATGACTGAGTTCAGCACTGTCTGTGCATCAGCTCCTTGATATGTCGTATACACCACAATGGTAGGTGGCGCAATATCCGGGTACTGCTCAATAGGCAAACTCAACAATCCGATGGCACCGAGAAGTACGAAGAATATTGAGATAACCGTTGAGAGTACCGGTCGTTTTATGAAATTCGTAAATGACATGTTTCTTAATTTTTAATTACTAATTATGAATTTGGAATTGGTTGCTACGCAATTACTAATTGTAAATTAATAATTAATCATCGCTTTGCGACCAATTCGTAATTCCTAATTCAACATTCGTAATTATTTGTCGTCATCGTCTTTACCGCTCATAGCATCAACGAAACCACCGGCAGTGCTCTGCTTTTCGCCGAGCTTTTCAGCCTTCTTTATGTCTTCGTTGTACTGAGCCTCCGATACAGCCTTGATTTCTGCACCGTCCTCAAGAGATGAAAGGCCCTGGGTAACAATCTTGTCGCCCATCTTCAGACCGCTGGTAACGATATAGTTTTTACCATCGTTCTGTGGATTAACCTGTATCTCGGTGTAGTGAACCTTATTATTGCCATCTACAGTGTAAACGAATATCTTATCCTGCACCTGCGATGTTGCGCTCTGAGGAATTACAATAGCGTTATTGTTTGCCTGAGCAACGACAACAGTACCGGCGCCACCACTCTTGAGCAGATGCTCCGGGTTGGCGAAGCGGGCGATGACGCTGACAGTACCGGTAGTAGCATCGATAACGCCACTTGCCTTTACTACTGTTCCCTCATGATTATAGATAGAACCATCAGCAAGCTTCAGCTGTACTGCCGGGAAGTTCTGAATGGCATTCTGGATATTGCCATCTGTACGAGCGAGCTTCAGAATGTCGGCCTCTGTCATAGAGAAATAAACCTCTACAGTATTGTTGTCTGATACGGTAGTAACAGGGTCTGCTGAAGACGGGCTGACAAGTGCGCCAACCTTGTAAGGAAGGCTGCCTACATATCCGTTTGCCGGGCTCTTCACATAGCAGAAGCTCAGGTTTTCCTTTGCTGTAGCGAGTGAAGCCTCTGCCTGGCTGACAGCTGCGCGTGCTGCCTCGACTTGCGTGCGGGCAGAGTTTACAGACGCCTCGGCTGTCTCGTAACTGTTCTTTGCAGTCTGGAGCTCGTAGCTTCCAATGACCTTATTCTTATAAAGTTGCTGACTGTTAGTATAAGTCAGACGAGCGGTGTTGCGCTGTGCAACAGACGAGCTGACGCCAGCTTCTGCTGTCTGCACCTGAGCACGAGCCGAATTGACTGCTGCCTGTGCCTGACGGACAGCTGACTGATAGGTCTCGTTGTCGATTACAAACAACACTTGGCCGGCACTGACATGCTGACCTTCCTGTACATTAAGCTTTGTGATAAACCCAGACACTTTCGGACGAACCTGCACATCCTGGACACCCTTGATGGTTGCCGGGTATGTAGTGTTCAACTGGGCGTTCGACGCACCGATAGTCATTACAGGGTACTCATTGCTCGTAGGTAATCCCTGCTTGCTACCGCCACAACTGCTGAGGACTGCTGCTACAATACTTGCGAACAGCATAGCGATGTTCTTTTTCATACCTTATTATTATACTTTTAATCATTAAATTTCTGTATTGTCAGACTCATATAGCGACGCAACTGGTGCGCCTATCTTGAATGCAATCATTTCTCGCTTGAAATGAAAAAGCTCGAAAACTTGGATAGGTATCATCAGTTTTCGAGCACAAAATTAGCCATTATTTCGCAAGGCGCAATGTATTTGGTAAGTATTTAACATTAATTAGTCAGTCTCAATGTTTTTTACCGATGCCGTGTCAACCGAAAGACCCATGGATTTGGCTTTTTCTATAAGCAATTTCATAAGTGGCTCCCGTTCATTCGGCACTTTATTATCGAGAACCGCATCCTTAAGAGTTTGCTTCAATTGACCGACCTCCCTGGAAGGTTTCAGATTGAACATTTCCATAATTTCGTTTCCGTCAATACATGGCTGCAATAAACGTTTATAATCTTTTTCCTTCAAATCGGTAAGTTTCTCACGAACCATTCGGAAGTTCTCGCGGAAGCGTTTCTTCTTTGCATCGTTCTTACTTGTGATATCTGCCTCACACAGAGTCATCAGGTCGTCAATATCATCGCCTGCATCATTCAGCAAGCGACGGATGGCTGAGTCTGTAACTTCATCGTCCGCAATTGCTATCGGACGCATGTGCAAGTTAACAAGTTTCTGAACATATTTCATTTTTGCATCCATAGGAAGTTTCATCCTACGGAATATGCCAGGTATCATCTTGGCACCTATTATATTATGATTATGGAAAGTCCAACCTAATGCTGGGTCCCAACGTTTGCTCTTCGTTTTGCCAATATCATGAAACAGTGCAGCCCAACGAAGCCAAATATTAGGGGTAGAATCATTATCTTTGTTCAACTCCTGAGCTTTGCAAACATTGTCAAGTACTTCAAGTGTGTGATAGAAATTGTTTTTGTGAGAACGACCATTACGAGTTTCAACAATGTCCAAAGACGATAGCTCAGGAATTATACGCTGAAGAAGGCCTGCACGTTGTAAATCTACAAAGCCTTTACTAGGATGTGGTGTCAACATAATTTTGTTGAGCTCGTCAACAATACGCTCACGACTTACAATATCAATACGCTCTGCATTGCGAGTCAATGCATCAAAAGTTCCATCTTCAATGAAAAAGTTTAACTGCGTTGCAAAACGTATGCAACGCATCATACGCAGCGGATCATCTGAAAAAGTAATGTCGGGATCTAATGGTGTTCGAATTATACCGTCCCATAAATCAGCCACGCCATCAAAAGGATCAACAAGCTCTCCGAAGCGATCTCTATTCAAACAGACCGCCATTGCATTAATAGTAAAGTCACGTCGATTTTGGTCATCCTCTAGTGTTCCGTCTTCTACAACAGGCTTTCTGCTATCATGACTGTAACTTTCCTTCCTTGCTCCAACGAATTCAACTTCTAATCCGTGAGACTTTACTTGTGCAGTACCAAAATTACGGAAAACAGAAAGATATGCCTTCCGTCCAAGTTTCTTTTTAAGTTCAGAAGCAACCTTTATACCACTGCCAACTACGACAACATCAATATCATTTGAAGGTCGTTCGAGAAACAAGTCACGAACATAGCCCCCAACAACATAACATTCAACATTTAATCTATCAGCAACTTCTGAAATCTCACGGAATATATTTTTGTCAAGCAACTTACTAAGCTGCTCATTAGACAAATCTCTCATACCTTTTTAAATTTTGCACAAAGTTACAAAGAAAAACAAACCTACCGAAATATAATATATATTTTAACTAAGTCTATCATATCTATCTCTCTTCATCCTCGTGTCTATCCCATCTATCAATTCTATCCCCGTCTATAACCGCCATCAGCTCTTTTCATCACCTTTCATCATCGCCATCAGTTATCACCGCCTATCATCGCTTATAAACGCTTACCTTAGCCTATCAACGACTATCAACGACTATCATCTCTTATCATCGCCTATATCCTTCATCTTTCACTACATGCACAACGCCAAGCCACCGGACACAAAAAAAGGAGTCCCGGAAGCATCTCAGCTTCCGGGACTCCCGACTCTTAAAAAAGAAGGCGGCCTCCTACTCTCCCGCATTGCATTGCAGTACCATCGGCGCAGACGGGCTTAACTTCTCTGTTCGGAATGGGAAGAGGTGGGACCCCGCCGCAATAACCACCTGATGTTTCTTCACTGACTGCCTCACGTTGCTCCTGCCTTTACGGCATCGCAACCCTCACGGCACACAG
>Ga0256406_1000366_pt1 | contig 84707 bp, 83 predicted proteins | sample RumenRJG_03DNA_FD_185986 | JGI IMG/M metagenome (GOLD analysis project Ga0256406, IMG submission 185986) | Bovine rumen microbial communities from Lethbridge, Alberta, Canada - RJG_03 | ecosystem: Host-associated > Mammals > Digestive system > Stomach > Rumen | place: Canada: Alberta | collected...
ACGATATGGTAATTTATGTTGTAGACACAGGTACGTCCATGCGTATATTTGTTCATACATATAGTATAACATGTTCTGAAAGAATAAGCAAGAAGTTACGCTGTTTCTTATCTATACAGATAGTATTTATTTTACGGGCTTTTATCTCGGGAACAAGTTCCCGAGAATTCCCGCCCGATTACTTAAATTACTGAAAAAACACCACCCCGATATTCTATGAAATCGTATCAGAGTGGCGTGTTTACGCTTTTCTTCGGATGTCTGTATTCTGTATCTGGTAAGTTAGGCCTGGTCAGCGTATCATGATCTTTATGATATCAGCAACCTTCTGCTGCTGTTTATCATCCATGACGGACAGGAGCTGACTCAGTTCAGGGATCAAGTGCAGTTTTTCAAGTCCGGCCATCTCATCAAGGGAGATGTGGCATATCTTCGCATAGACAATAAAAGTGGCAGCATTGCATTTATGGACGCCTCTTTCTATGGAACTGATATAGTTCTTCGTAAGACCGGCTGCTTCCGCTATCTCCAGTTGTGTCACTTTCGCCTGTTCCCTGTATTTCTGCAATACCTGCCCGAATTTCTGGGCTTCTTCATCTATCTTAACCGACATCGTATTTTCCCTTCACGACAAACTGAAGCGATTATAAGTTATACTGTTACCACTTTGCAAGTAATTCCACTCTATCCGTGCTTTCACACCTTCAATGAAGCGTAAGGCATACGAAAGACAGAATGGCATCTGTCCGATTTGTGGTAATCACTTTGAGTTTGACGAAATGGAAGGTGACCACCGTATTCCTTGGTCTCAGGGAGGACATACTACTGTGGACAATCTTCAAATGCTATGCCAGTCATGTAACCGTAGTAAGAGTGATAAGTGAGGTGTATGATATGGCAAGGCCTAAAGTAAAAGATGTCCGGTACATGAATGTGAGCCTCGATCGTAGGTTCTACGAGAAATTTTCTGCTTTTTGTGAAAAATAAGGTATGTCAAAGACTGGAGCCACAGAGAAAGCTATACAGATGTATATGGAAGCTGTAGATAAAGCGATGAGCTCCGTTGACAAAGATAAATAAGCAAAGAAAAAAGCCCTCGGTCCTCTGTTCTTACAACAGTGGATCGGGCTTTCATCTGTCTTTATGATACCACGTTCCGTGATTTTGTCAATAACACTATAATATTACTTTGAATGCTCAAGTAACTCTTCATCCTTCTTTATGATGAGCATCTTTCTCATTCTGGGCTTTTTATTGAAAATAGCCGTAAATTCCTTTATTGCTCTGGATTCTTCCATCTTACATCGTCTCAAATCTATAATAACATACTTTGACTGATCCATAGCCTTACGAAAGATATGCTCTACGGTATGCTTTCCGTCACCTATCGGACTTTTCATTTCCCAGTTCAGTCCATCCATATACAGGTCAGGTGAATGCACTCCTGGAATGTTTTTTATTACATTGAGATAATCGCTAAAAATGTAGAATTCTACAATTTAGGAGATTATATGATAAAGCGAGATAGATATCTGAATCAGTAGCCCTGAGCTTTCTACCGTACGCAACAGGTAAACAGTAACTTATCCTACAAATGACTAAAACAAGGCACTTGGGACAGTGAAAAAGTTCTCAAAGAGATAATTCAACAACAAAAATCAAAAGACCCCGAAAACCATGCGGTTTTCGGGGCCTTTCTTTATATGTGTTAATGGAAGGTTAATGACAGCCTTCGGAATGGCAATCACCGTGATGGCAGTTATGCCCCATTCCATGTGCATGATCGTGATTATGACACTGCGTATTCGGGTCATATTTAAGTGTCCCAGCAAGATAATCCTTTACGGCGTCATCCGCATTGCCTGATACGCCGGGAAGGAGCTTGATACCAACCTCTTCCAGGGCGTTTCTGGCACCCATGCCAATTCCGCCGCAGATGAGCACTTCCACTTCTGCTGCGCGAAGAAAACCGGCAAGCGCTCCGTGTCCTGTGCCATTTGTATCAATGACCTGTGAGGATATGATGTCTCCATCCTTGGTATCGTAGATCTTGAAATGCTCTGTCATCCCAAAATGCTGACCGATCATTCCTTGTTCATAGGTGATTGCGATTCTCATGATATTTTCTCCTTTTTCATTTATTTCGGTAGATGCAGGGATAGAATCAATCCGATAAGAGCCGCCAGTAATGCGGATACGTTTCCCGTTCATCAGAGCATCCGCAAGCTTATAGCGGGCGCTTTCGTAAATGCTTGTAATTGTAGCCCTTGATACGCACATAGCTGACGCACATTCCTCCTGCGTCAGATTCTGGTAATCAATCAGGCGAATCACTTCCAATTCATCAAGCATGAATGGTATGGACTCGGGAGCACTTGCTCCGTCAGGAGAAAAACTCCAGAAATAGGGATAACTGCATATCCTTCTGCATCTTTTAGGTCTCGACATAATGCTATCCTTTCTGACATATGCCAACAACAGTTCTCAGTATATCTCTATTTCTGTCATATGTCAATAATCATTACTTACCATACATTAAAAGTGTCTCGTACGGGACAGCTGCATGGATGTATATTCTCGTATCGGGGTGCTTTTTTGCGTGAGTTATGTTAGAATGGATGCGCATTAACAAATAGTTTTAGTAAATAATAATATAATACGAATCAATAATAGTTAATAGAAAAGATTTCAATGAAAACATCGGTCAATAGAAGAGAATGGATAGACATCACCTGTTTTCTGGCAGTCGTCACACTGATGGTGGGTCTGTCGGTTGTCATGCGTGAAAAGGAAATCATATTTCCTGAGGTGGGCGCGATTGCAGCAGGTATGTTTCTTACACCGAACCGGCCGTGGATGACAAATGGTAGAAGGATGATTTTGTGTCTTATTCTGTGTGCCGCGCTTGGGATGGTGATGGTTTGCTTCGTATCGCTTCCTCTTGTCGTGCAGATGATACTCGCTTATGCCCTGGCATATCTGATTCAGTCCCTGTCAGCTACCTCGTTCATGCCGATGATATCTGCTATGGTTCTTCCGGTGCTGCTTAAGAGCCGCTCACCATGGTATCTGGCTTCGGTAGTGATTTTCTCACTGCTTATTGTGTTTATCAGAAAAATCCTCGAGAAGGCAGGAGAGCGTCAGCCTGAGGACTTTATTCCGATCGATAAAAACATACCTCTTTCACTTACTCTGTTTCGTCTCATTACTGTATCAGTGATGATTATCATAGCCATGAAGAGTGGACTTACCTTCCTGGCAGCACCGCCGCTTCTGGTGGCTTTTACAGAGCTTTCAGCGTATAAAAATAAGGCGATCCGACTGCATCCGCTAAGGATCATTCTACTGATGACCCTCTCCGCTGCAGCCGGCGCCTATGTGACAGTGACACTATTACGCAATACTTTTACGAAAAGACACGATCACTTAATCTCATGTACCCAGCCTGCAGGATCTGCGATCTCGCCGTCCTGGATGCCTGTCAGTGTGCTTCTGAGCTTTGCGAGAGTAGGTCCGATCTCGTCCATGCCGCTCTTGATGTCTGTTACCTTGCCGTGGTCGTTGATGCGGCCTACAGGTGAGATAACAGCAGCAGTTCCGCAGAGACCCATCTCATCGAACTCGCCGTCCTCAACCTCTGAGAGAAGGACTTCACGATGCTCTACCTTCATGCCAAGCAGATTCTCGGCGATGTAGCAGAGAGACCTTCTCGTGATCGAAGGAAGGATAGAATCAGAAAGCGGAGTTACAAGAGTCTTGCCGTTATCTTTGATGAAGATGATATTGGCTCCGCCGGTCTCCTCGATCTTTGTCCTCGTAGCCGGGTCGAGGTACATATTCTCGTTAAAGCCGTGTCTGTGAGCTTCCATGATCGGATGCAGAGACATAGCGTAGTTAAGGCCGGCCTTGATTCCGCCTGTTCCGTGAGGTGCTGCTCTGTCGAAATCAGGAATCGTGACTTCGACCGGCTTCAGGCCGCCCTTGAAGTAAGGACCTACCGGAGTCACGAGAATTCTGAACATATACTCATCAGCCGGCTTTACACCGATGACTGAGTTGAAACCGAACATATAAGGCCTGATGTAGAGAGTAGCGCCGCTTCCGTATGGCGGAACCCATGCTTCGTTAGCCTTTACGACCTTCTCGACAGCTTCAACCCACTTATCCTCCGGGAATGGCGGCATTTCAAGGCGAAGGCACGAATCATGCATTCTGGCAGCGTTTGCGTCCGGGCGGAAGCATACGATCCTGCCGTCCTTTGTGTGATATGCTTTAAGTCCCTCAAAGCAGGACTGTGAATACTGAAGAACGCAGGCACACTCGCTCATCGTAACGGTGTGATCCTTTGTCAGCTCGCCGTCGTCCCATTTTCCGTCTTTATACATGGAGACGAAGCTGTAATCAGTCTGTCTGTAGTTGAAATCCAGGTTTCCCCAGTCAATGTCTTCTGGTCTCATTCTTTTTTTACCTCCTGAGAAAAATTTACTGAAAACATTATACTACTTTCGGAAAAAAATAGCAGAAAAAATTTACTTGTATTGAATTTAATTCATTCTATACATGAAAAATATTCATTGAATTGACATAGAGCGTTCATTATTATAAAATATCAACGTTTTAGCGTGTTAAAGTAACAGACGGAAGGAGAAAAAATGAGCACGGCACAGATCGGAATGTTCGCGACGATGGTGGTCTACCTCGGGGCGATGCTTCTTATGGGAGCGGCTGTTTCCAAGAAAAATAAGACAGTCGGGGATTTTTACCTCGGAGGGCGAAAGCTCGGGCCGTTCGTCACTGCGATGAGCGCGGAGGCAAGCGACATGTCGAGCTACCTGTTGATGGGTATTCCCGGACTGGCTTACCTGTCGGGAATCGCAGACGCAGGCTGGACCATCATAGGACTGGCGACCGGAACCTACGTGAACTGGCTGGTCACAGCGAAGAGGATCAGGCGCTTTTCGGAGGAGACAGGTTCGATCACCGTCCCGGCATTTTTCTCAGACAGATATGGAGATGAAAAAAATGTCCTGACTTTCATAGCAGCCGTGATCATCGTGATCTTCTTCGTACCTTATACGGCGAGCGGATTCGCAGGCTGCGGAAAGCTTTTCGCGAGTCTCTTCAACTCAGACTACCATGTGGCGATGATCGGAAGTGCTATAGTCATCATCGGCTACACGATGCTCGGTGGCTTTCTGGCAGCTTCGACGACAGACTTTGTGCAGAGTATCATAATGACGGCAGCGCTTATCATCGTCCTCGGATTCGGTACGATGAAAGCGGGAGGTCCGGCAGCGGTCTACGATAACGCCAGAGGCCTGGCAGGATATTTTTCGATGCTTAAGACCCATGATCCTGTGACCGGAAAAGCATCGGCTTATGGATTTATCCGTATCGTATCGACCCTGGCGTGGGGACTCGGGTACTTCGGAATGCCGCACATCCTGCTCAGGTTCATGGCAATTGAAGATGACAGTAAGCTTAAAATATCGAGGAGAGTTGCCACAGTCTGGGTTCTTATCTCGATGGCCATTTCTGTATGCATCGGAGTCGTGGGACTCGGAATGACTGCAAAGGGCGAGATCCCAGCGCTTCAGGGCTCGGATTCGGAGACAGTCATCATAAAGATATCAGATCTTCTCGCAAGGCATGGAGCCATTTTTGCAGTGGTAGCAGGTATCGTGCTCTCGGGAATCCTCGCATCGACTATGTCTACCGCAGATTCGCAGCTTCTCTGCGCTTCATCGTCTATCTCGTCAGACATCCTGGTAAAGTGCTTACATGCGAAGATCTCGGAGAAGAAGCTGATGACGATCTCAAGGCTTGCCCTTGTGGCCATCGGAGTCATCGGAGTAGTTCTCGCCTGGAACCCGAACAGCTCGGTCTTCCAGATCGTAAGCTTCGCCTGGGCTGGCTTCGGAGCCACCTTCGGACCAGTTATGATCCTGGCACTTTTCTGGAAGCGGTCGAACAAGAACGGAGCTCTGGCAGGACTTATCTCGGGCGGCATTATGATCTTCGTATGGAAGTTCGCTGTAAGGCCGTTAGGCGGCGCCTTCGACATCTACGAGCTGCTCCCGTCATTTATCGTGGCGCTGCTCTTTGACGTCATCGTAAGCCTCGCTACTCAGGCGCCATCCAAAGAAGTCACAGATGTATTTGAAAAAGTGGACGGCATGGCTTGAAAATCTTAGAAAAATAGTATATCCTAATTCTATATGACCCGGGGCACGAAAGCAACGCCAGTTGCCGTTGAGAAGAACCCGAGGACCTGATCCGGACAATGCCGGCGTAGGAAGAGTCACACAGACAGAATTCTCGCGGGATGCCCTGATCAGGGGTATCCCATTTTTTTGGAGGAATTATGTCAGAAAAGTATACTACACAGATGGACGCTGCCCGCAAAGGCATAAAGACCGGACAGCTAAAGACCGTGGCAAAAAAGGAGCACATGGACGAGGACAAGCTGATGGAGCTTGTCGCTAAAGGACAGGTAGTCATCCCTGCAAATAAGCACCACAAGTGCTTAGATCCAGCCGGAGTAGGATCTGCTCTTACTACGAAGATAAACGTAAACCTCGGCATTTCCCGTGACTGCAAGGACTACGATGTCGAGATGGAAAAAGTAAACGAGGCCGTAAAGCTCGGCGGAGACGCCATCATGGACTTATCCAGCCATGGAAATACCCAGCCGTTCAGACAGAAGCTGACTTCAGAGTGTCCTGTCATGGTAGGCACAGTGCCTGTCTATGACGCCGTGATCCACTACCAGAGGGATCTGAATACCCTGACAGCAGAGGATTTTATCGATGTAGTAAGACTCCACGCGGAGGACGGAGTAGACTTTGTGACGCTCCACTGCGGCATCAATAAAAAGACATTAGAGCAGATAAAGAACGGCAAGAGAAAAATGAACATCGTCTCAAGAGGCGGTTCACTGATCTATGCCTGGATGTCGATGACAGGAGAGGAGAACCCGTTCTATTCTCACTTCGACGAGATACTTGACATCTGCGCAGAGCATGATGTGACGATCTCATTAGGAGATGCCTGCAGGCCGGGATGCCTCGCAGACGCTACAGATATAAGCCAGGTAGACGAGCTGATAAGGCTCGGCGAGCTGACACAGCGTGCCTGGGAAAAGAATGTCCAGGTAATGATCGAGGGACCGGGACATGTACCTCTCGACCAGATCGCCGCAAATATGAAGATAGAGCAGACCATCTGTAAGGGTGCGCCGTTCTATGTACTCGGACCTTTAGTAACAGATATAGCACCGGGCTATGACCACATCACTGCAGCCATCGGCGGAGCAGTGGCAGCCATGAGCGGTGCAGCTTTCCTCTGCTATGTGACACCGGCAGAGCACCTGGCTCTCCCGAATGTAGACGATGTGCGTGAAGGCATAATCGCTTCGAAGATAGCGGCTCATGCAGCTGATATCGCAAAGCACCTGCCGGGAGCCCGTGATGAGGATGACGCTATGGCAGACGCCAGAAGAAAGCTCGACTGGGACGAGCAGTTCAGGCATGCTCTCGACCCGGATACAGCAAAGGCCATCCGTGACAGCCGCCTTCCGGAAGACGACCACTCAGACACCTGTTCCATGTGCGGCAAGTTCTGCGCAGTCCGCTCCATGAACAAGGCGCTCGCCGGGGAGAACATCGACATTCTTTAAAAAATGAGTTTACAGCAGTTTCGCACGAAAAATGCGGGACTGCTTTTTTTATTTGCTATTGACCGAAAGAAAAGTTATAATAGATTTGTAGTTTTAATAATTTTTCAATGGAGGAAATCATGAACATAGTCTGCCTTGACATGGAAGGAGTTTTAGTACCGGAGATCTGGATCGCATTCGCCGAAAAGACGGGGATCCCGGAGTTTAAGAAGACCACGAGGGACGAGCCTGATTACGACAAGCTTATGAAGTACAGGATCGACCTGCTGAAGCAGCACGGACTTGGACTCAGGGAAGTACAGGATGTCATCGCAGAGATAGATCCGATGGACGGAGCAAAGGACTTTTTAGATGAGCTGAGAAGCATAACCCAGGTCATCATTCTCTCAGATACTTTCGAGCAGTTTGCCACGCCTCTTATGAAGAAGCTGAACTGGCCGACCATTTTCTGCAATACTCTCGAGGTGAACGGAAATGAGATCACCGGCTACCAGATGAGAGTTCAGGATTCTAAGAGAACTACGGTAAAGGCACTCCAGTCCATAGGTTTTGAGACCATAGCGAGCGGAGACAGCTTTAACGACCTCGGAATGATCCAGGAGAGCAAGGCAGGATTTTTATTCAAGAGCACAGACGCTATAAAGGCCGCACACCCGGAGATCCCGGCATACGAGACCTACGACGAGTTATTAGCTGCGATAAAGAAAGCGCTCTGATCTGACTGTAAAGCAGGAGGACACCTTACTTATGAAAGAGAAATTAAAGGATTCGAGGATCTCCGAATTCGTGATAGCCATTCTGGCTGTTGCGCTCGGAGTCCTCTGCATAGCGAACCCTGGCGGAGTATCTGCCATCGTTGGAAAAGTGATCGGCATCGTCATCGTGATAGTAGGCGCTGTTATGATCATCAGCCGCATTAAGGACGAGAGCTACAGGCTCCCGGCGATAATCCTGGGAGCTGTGCTCATAGCGATAGGACTGTTTATTTTTTCAAGACCGAATGATGTGCTGAAGCTGATCTTCGTAGTGTTCGGAGTACTGATGATAGCAGACGGAGTTTCCGGCATCAACGTATCGTTCGCTATGAGGACCATCGGAACGCCGAACTGGTGGATCTCGATGCTTTTAGCACTGATCAGTTTCGCCTTCGGTGTTTTATGTATTCTCGGAGCTCTGGATCTGCTGAAGCTTCAGTTCATCATCATAGGCATCATGCTTATCTACGACGGTATTTCATCACTCTATTCGCTTATCAGGGTAGGCAGGGCCGAGCGGGGAGTCGTGGATTCACACATCGTCGATGAAAAGGATATTTAAGCATTGAGGACAATGGATTTTAAAATGGAGAGGACCGGTCTTCTGAAAGTCGGAGACCGGCTTCCCGTTACGGAATCGAAGCTCCCGAATTCCTATTATTACACACTTGGCAGGGCATACGCCATGTCAGCAAACTACACTACTCTGCAGAGGCTGAAGTCACGCGAGGGCGTCGTGACTGATGTCAGGGAAACGCCGAAAGGTTATTATGTGACTGTGGAGTTCGATGAGGACCCGGTATAGTTTATAGATGAGATATGTTCCAGTTAAAAAATTAGAGCCTGACATGGTACTAGGTCAGGAGATATACGATTCAGAAGGCAGGCTTCTGATGACAAAGCACACTGTACTTACCGATGAGAACATCAGTTTTATCATCTTTACCGGGGTACCAGGCATCTACATAGATGAAGATTTTTCTGAGGACGCGAAGGCGGAGGAGGTCATCAGCTCTGAGGTCAGACGGTCAGCTCTGCGCATTATCCACGATGTCTTCGTAAAGGCTCAGGAGAACGAGGCCGGGGCGGAAAAGGACCTGTCGCGGATAGTCGACCGGATTACGAGAGAAGTGATCTCGAACGAAGACGTGATGCAGAATCTGATCTCTATCAGGACTTATGACGGATACACCTATTTTCATTCGGTGAATGTAGCTGTCCTTGGCGGAGTCCTCGGGGCGAAGCTCGGACTGAACGAAGAGGAGCTCCACGACCTGATCACGGCAGGGTTCCTTCACGACGTCGGAAAAGTATTCATCAGTGTAGACATCATCAACGCTCCGAGGAAGCTGACTCCCGATGAGCGTGCCAAAATGATGGATCACCCGAGAATGGGCTATGATTTTTTGCGGGAGAATTACCATTTCGATGAAAATATACTGCAGGGCGTTTACCAGCACCATGAGTGGTACAACGGAGGCGGCTATCCGCGAAGGCTCGAGGGACGGGACATCAGCTTCCTTGCGAGGATCCTGAAGGTCGCCGACGTCTATGACGCTATGACTGGAAAGCGCAGTTACCACGATCCTTACCTGCCGAGTGACGTGCTCGAGTACATCATGGGTCGAAACGCGATGGAGTTTGACCCTATAGTCGTGCAGCTGATGAGCCAGGAGCTCTGTGTTTACCCTGTAGGCTGCGAAGTCGAGCTCTCCAACGGCCAGCGAGCCATCGTCCTCGCCAACCGCCGTGGCTCCATCATGCGTCCCCGCATCAAGCTTCGCGACTCTGGCGAAGTGATAGACCTTACCGAAGACAGAAAGGCGTGGAACCTGACTATTACCAAGTTACTGATATAAAGATGCTGTTCGTTATAGGTGCGGGGCGGCAGGCAGGCGCAGGCGAATAGCGGTTTTCTGTTGAGCCTGCGCCTGTCGCCGCCCCGCTGCCCAAAGGAACAGCATTTTTCACAGGAGATTTTATGACAAATCAGGGAGCAAGCGAGATCGACCTGCTTCTGGCTGAGAGCTTCAAAGAGCTCGCCACAAAGCGGCCAATAGAAAAAATAACCATAAGGGAGATAACAGATAAAGCCGGCGTCATCCGGCCTACATTTTATAATCATTTCCAGGACAAGTACGAACTGCTTGAATGGATAGTAAAGCGCGAGCTGATCGCACCGACGGAGCCGCTTCTCGACAACGGAATGCTGAAGGAGGCTCTTATTGTGTCGCTTACGACCATGGAGAAGGAGAAGGCATTTTACACGAAAGCCGTGTATTTAGAGGGCCAGAACTCCTTTGCCGACACCCTGAAGAAGGCGATAGCAGACCTGGCGCTTTCACGCCTCAACCGTAAGCGCATCGAAGAGCTCCTCCCGAAAAAATGGCTCACGGCCGAGATAGTCGCTGACTACTTCAGCGAAGCGCTCTGCTATGCCATCATTGAGTGGGTCAAGGACGACATGCGTGTGCCAATGAACGAGCTCGTAGACATATTTATCTATGTGGCTATGCATTCACTGCTCGACATCATCGGGAATCTCTATAAATAAACACATACTAAAAAGTGTATAAACGGATTTTACACGAAAATTATTTTGAATATTCAAGAACAGAGCGATTTAAATTATAGTATACAAGTCAGAAAATATCTCTTACAGAAGTTCTGGAGGACTTTATGAACTGGTTGGGAAACCTGCTGATCATAGTCGGGATCAGCTTTGATGTATATGCGGCAATGGAAGTCAGAGGCGCCATGCTCGCAAAGATTAAACCACAGATACTGATAGTTACGAGCCTGCTTTTTACGCTGATACAGTCCATGTTTTTCTTTGGCGGGTATTTTATCACGCATGAGATGGTCTACCACAGCGAGGTGAAGCATGCGGACCAGCTGGGCTGCGAGATGGCATCGATCATCTATTTTATCCTGGCGGCGCGCCTTATCCACAAGGCGATAAGGCACGAGGAGATCGAGGAAAAGCGCGAGGAGATGAGCATAAAGACCTATGCGAAGATCATCATCGCTGGAGCTTTTTACACCCTGCTCGACGGGCTTGCCTGCGGGCTGATCCGTTCAAACCAGAATCTTCCGATCTACTTCTGGATGATGTTCGGATTTATCCTGTGTACGACGATCTCCGTGGTATTAGCCGGAGTCTATACCGGGTACAGATACGGCTGCGGTTCGAGACCGAAGCTTTACATCGTCGGTGCTGCGCTTCTGATCATCGGCGGCATATGGAGTCTGGTGGTGGCACTTTCATGAAAAAAAGAACAGAAGAGATCTTAAAGAGATTAGACGAGGCTTATGGAACCGAGCTGCCCCTGTTTCTGCATTATCAGGAACCGTGGCAGCTCCTTTTTGCAACTATCCTGTCGGCACAGTGCACTGACGCGCGAGTGAACGAGGTCACAGCCTACCTGTTTAAAAAATATCCGACACTTAAGGCTTTTGCGGATGCTGACCTGGCTGAGCTCGAAGAGGACGTGAAGCCTACAGGATTTTTCCATAACAAAGCGAAAAATATAAAGGCGTCGGCCAAGCGCCTTATCGACGTATACGGCGGGGAGGTTCCGAGAGACTTAGATGACTTGCTGACGCTTCCGGGTGTCGGCAGAAAGACTGCGAACCTGATCCGGGGGCATATATTTCACGACCCGGCGATCGTAGTCGATACGCATGTGGGAAGGCTTTCACGCAGGCTCGGGTTTACGACTGAAAAAGACCCGAAAAAGGTCGAATTCGACCTGATGAAAGAGCTGCCGAAGGATCACTGGATCATCATAAATACACAGCTCATAACTCTCGGCCGCACGGTCTGCAAGTCGCAGTCACCGAAGTGCCAGGAGTGCTTCCTCAGTGACCTGTGCACCAGCCACGGGGATATAAAGTAGTTCTGGCAGGTCGGACGGCGGTTCGGCTGCCGTCAGCCACACACGCGGCATTCAAAGAGCCGGACCGCCTGTTACTGCATTTTCCCCAGTTCTTTGAGCACTGAGTCCTTCATCAGAAAGTCCATGGACTTGACGTGTTTTATCAGGGATTTGAGCTTGTCGGGCTCGCCGAGCTCGCGGTAGCACTCGCCGAGGAGAGTATAGTTAGTGGAGATGTCAGACCCGATGTCGGAGCCGTATTCTAAGACAGTTGCGGCGCCTTCGGGATTTTTCTCTTCGAGAAAGCACTTGGCGAGGTCGGTGAGAAGGACTTCGACACGCGAAAAACGGTCGGCGATCTCCTGCATTTCTTTCAGGTTCCCCGGACCATATTCGAGCTTTAAGTCGGTGTTTGACTTGCCGTTTAAGTTCAGGAGGCGGGTGTGGTTTAACTGCTCGAGCTCATCGACGATCAGAGGGAAGTCCTCATTATCCGTATTTTCTAAAAAATTTAATGGAAATTTTTCCAATGGAATGGTAATATAGGATAGATTAGTTATGTCGCGGTTTTCGGCGAGGTCAGCCTCGCGCTCGCGTTCATAATAGTTATCCCAGGTGGCGTCGCTTTTATTTCTCGAATGGCGGATCCTGACGGTGAGCCAGATGATGAAAGCGATGAAGAGTATGGTAAGTATCGGCATAATTTTTCTTTCTAAAAAGGAGGATCGATGCACAAAAATAATAAACGCACGAGGATCCTGGCGGGCATTATAGCGGCCGTCCTCGCAGGAACTATGGTCATCACGCTCGTGGCGATGATGATACCACAGATATGATACCACTTTTGAGGTGATTTTACATGAAAAAGTTATTAGCCGGGGGGTTAATAGCGGGAACTGTTTTTGCATTATCACTTTTGGGTGCGGGGGATGCGAAGGCGCAGAGCCGGATAGCATCGAATGTAGAGATCGGAAATGTTGACGTCTCGGGGATGACGTCGTTAGAGGCTCGTAACGCGATAGCCTCATATGCGAGCGAGATGGGACAGAAGCAGGTGACTCTGAAGACGGAGGACGCTTCTATAAAAGTAAGTGCCGCAGATCTTGGCTTCTCGGCTGATTCTGGTGACTCGGTCGAGAGCGCCGTAAAGTACGGTCGCAAAGGGAACCTGATCGAGAGATACCAGTCGATCAGAGCCATCGACGCCGGCAAGAAAAAATGTCTGTCGCTTGCGACTACAGCAGACGAAGAGAAGATACGGGATTTTTTAAAGAAAAATGAGAGCAGGCTCGTAAAGGAGCCGGTGGATGGGACTCTGAAGCGTGAGAACGGAGAGTTTACCTATGTGGCCGGGACAGACGGACACGCGCTCGACATCAATAAGTCGGTTGTTGAAGTGATGAATTATGTCGCTGATGGCGGATTTGACAGCGGAGATACCGTTGATCTGGTGACGAAGACGAAGAAGCCGCGCGGAACAGAGGAAGAGCTGTCGCAGGTGAAGGACGTGCTCGGAAAGTTCTCGACTGATTACTCGGCGTCTTCTGCTGCGAGAGCGCAGAACGTCCAGAACGGCGCGTCAAAAATAAACGGAACTCTTCTGTATCCTGGAGATAAGTTCTCTGTGGCGAAGGCTTTAAATCCTATGACGAAGGAGAACGGCTATGCTCCGGCGCCTTCTTATGAGAACGGTACGACTGTCGAGACTTACGGTGGAGGCATCTGCCAGGTGTCTACTACACTTTATAACGCTGTGATCAGGTCTGAGCTCAGAGTCCTGACCAGATCTGCGCACTCGATGATGGTGCACTATGTACAGCCGTCTGAGGATGCGGCGATCGCCGGATTTTCAAAGGATTTCCAGTTCCAGAATAACACCGGCTATCCGGTCTACATCGACGGACACGCTGAAGGTGGCGTGATCACTTTTACAGTGTATGGCAAGGAGACCAGGGATCCTGACAGGACTGTCGAGTTCGAGAGCGAGACGACTGATACGATAAAGTCGAAGACGAAGCTGGTGGCTGACTCTTCACTTCCTGTCGGCACGATCACAAAGACAGACGGAAGCGTTCACGACGGTCTAAAGGCCCGCTTATGGAAGATAGTAAAAGTAAACGGCAAGGAAGAGAGCCGTACTGTATTTAATAATTCAAGCTATGCAGCAGGCGATGCTGTCTACTCGGTAGGTACGAAGTCAGATTCTGCTGAGGCTACGGCTGCCATGCAGACCGCTATCGCAAGCCAGGACTTAGGCAAGGCCCAGGCTGCCGCTGCGAAGTGGAGAAATGCCAGGTCTGACACTTCAGAGGAAGACGAGAAGAAGCAGTCAGAAGATACGAACGAAAAGAAAGACGAAAAGAATGGGTCTTCAAAAGACGATAAATCTAAAGCCGGGAAAGATTCCGGAAAGAATTCTGAAAAGGTCAGTGATAAGACCTCTGACAGTAAAAAGAAGTGAGGTTATCATAGGAAGCGGTGTCGGTGAAGACTGCGGAGCCGTGCAGACTGAGCCGGGCCAGGTGCTCGTGATGTCTACGGATCCGATCACCGGGACTGCGATCGATATAGGCCATCTGGCTGTGGATATCACGGCAAATGACCTGGCGAGCGCCGGAGCGGAGCCTGTAGGCATTCTGCTCACGGTGCTTCTCCCGCCGGAGACTACTGAGGCTGAGCTTAAAAGCATCATGACTGAGGTGAATGCTTCCTGCGAGAGACTCGATGTGTCCGTGATAGGCGGACATACAGAAGTGACAGATGCGGTGATCCGTCCGGTGCTTTCGGTGACTGGCGTCGGAAAAGTGAAGCGTGACGCGCTGATCACGACTTCCGGTGCGAAGCCGGGGATGGACCTGATCGCGACCAAGTGGATAGGTCTCGAAGGCACTTCGATCATTGCCGCCGAGAAAAAGGACGAACTCCTTCAGAAATTTCCTGCCGATTTTGTCGAGAGGGCGATCGGCTTTAATTCTATGCTTTCTGTTGTTCAGGACGGTCTTATTGCCGCGGGAGCGGGTGCGGCCGCGATGCACGATGTCACAGAAGGCGGCATTTTCGGGGCTCTCTGGGAGATGGGAACCGCTTCGGATGTCGGCCTTTCTGTGGACATCGAAAAAATTCCGATAAAGCAGGAGTCTGTCGAGATCTGTGACTACTTCGACATAGACCCGTACTGCCTGATCTCGAGTGGCTCGATGCTCATCGCCGCTTGGAACGGGCTGCGCGTAGTGGATGCGCTTGAAAATGCGGGGATTCACGCTGCTGTCATCGGAAGGACTGATGATTCAAAGCAGCGTGTCGTGCACTACGACGGTCAGACGCGCTATCTCGAGCCGCCAGAGGCGGATGAATTTCACAAAGTACTAGGATGACAGAACGGTCTGGCCGGATGCCGCGTGCCACTGGCACGCGGCATACAAAGAACCGGCCAGACCTGTTAGATAGGAGAAGAAAATGCAAGAGAAAATACTGAACATAATAGAAAAGAACTCTAAGATTGATACAAAAGAACTGTCGGTGCTTGTCGGGGAGGACGAAGAGGCCGTAAAGAAGAATATAAGCGACCTCGAGCAGAAGCATGTGATCTGCGGCTATCCGACACTTATAGACTGGGACAAGGCAGGCATTGAAAAAGTGACTGCTCTCATTGAAGTCAGGGTTACTCCGCAGAGAGGCATGGGCTTCGACAGAGTCGCAAGAAGGATCTACAACTATCCGGAGGTAAGCTCAGTTTATCTGATCTCGGGCGGCTTTGATTTCATGGTTACGATCGAGGGAAAGACACTCCGTGAGGTTTCGGATTTTGTATCGCAGAAGCTGTCGACGCTTGACTCGGTACTTTCAACCAAGACTAATTTTATCCTGAAAAAATACAAAGACCACGGTACGATCATGGTTGATGAGCAGAAGAAGGATGAAAGGGTGGAGCTGTCATGAAAAATCCCGTAAGCAAGACTATAACGGAGATCAAGCCATCCGGCATCCGTAAATTTTTTGATATAGTAAATACTATGGATGACGCCATTTCCCTCGGTGTCGGCGAGCCTGATTTCGACACGCCGTGGAGAGTAAGGGATGAGGCTATCTATTCGCTCGAGCAGGGACGGACTTTCTATACTTCGAACGCCGGTCTGATGGAACTGAAGGTCGCCATTTCCGAGTATCTCGACAGAAAGTACGACCTGCACTACAACCCGAAGACCGAGATGATGATGACTGTCGGTGGCAGTGAGGCTATCGATATCGGCCTTCGCGCGATGCTTGATCCGGGCGATGAGGTCATCATTCCGGAGCCTTCATACGTATCATACGTACCGTGCACTGTTCTCGCCGGCGGTGTTCCGAAGATCATAAACCTGAAGGAATCCGATGAATTCAGGCTGACGGCTCAGGAGCTCGAGGAGGCTATCACGGATAAGACGAAGGTTCTGATCCTGCCTTACCCGAACAACCCGACCGGTGCCATCATGGAAAAAGAAGACCTCGAGGATATTGCCGAGGTCATTAGAAAACACGACATCTATGTGATGACGGACGAGATCTACTCAGAGCTTACCTACCAGATGGATCATGTGTCGATCGCATCTCTTCCTGGAATGAAGGAGAGGACTGTCTACATCAACGGTTTTTCGAAGGCTTTTGCCATGACTGGATGGAGGCTCGGCTATGCCTGTGCTCCGGAAGTCATTTTAAAACAGATGCTAAAAATCCATCAGTTTGCCATCATGTGCGCTCCGACCACTTCACAGTATGCCGGCATCGAAGCCGTGAAACACTGCGACCGCGAGGTAGAGGACATGAAGATGCAGTACAATGAGCGCCGTGTCTACGTGCTGCAGAGGCTCCGCGGCATGGGGCTGACCTGCTTCGAGCCTTATGGCGCTTTCTATGCCTTCCCATCGATCAAGAGTACCGGGATGACGTCCGACGATTTTGCCACGACGCTCCTCAAGACTGAAAAAGTGGCCGTGGTGCCTGGCACAGCGTTCGGGGACTGCGGGGAAGGCTTCATCAGGATCTCGTATGCGTATTCGATGGAGAACCTGAAGATCGCACTGGATCGTATTGAGAAATTCCTGAAAGGGCTCTCATGAAACCTATAATTCAAGCCAAGGATTTAGTTTATGAATATTACCGGCGGGATGAGGACGGGAATGTCGAGTCGATCGACACTGCCGTGGATCATGTCGACCTGGATGTGCAGCCGGGACAGTTCATCTCGATACTCGGGCATAACGGGAGCGGAAAGTCGACGCTCGCGAAGCACATCAACGCGCTGCTGATCCCGACTGAAGGAACAGTCTACGTCGACGGCAAGGACACGAAGCTGCCGGAGAACGAGCTTCCTGTCCGTGAGGAGGCCGGCATGGTCTTCCAGAATCCCGACAACCAGATCATCGCTTCGGTAGTCGAGGAGGACGTCGGCTTCGGCCCTGAAAATATCGGCGTTCCGACCGATGAGATCTGGACCCGTGTCGAGCATGCCCTGAAGGGTGTCGGCATGTGGGAATACCGCAAAAAATCCCCGAACCGTCTCTCAGGCGGCCAGAAGCAAAGGGTGGCTATCGCCGGAGTCATGGCAATGGAGCCGAAGTGCATCATTCTCGATGAGCCGACCGCTATGCTAGACCCGGACGGCAGGAAAGAAGTCATCGACACCGCCCGTGAACTGAATGAAAAGAAGGGTGTCACGATCATCCTGATCACGCACTATATGGAAGAAGTTGTATATTCTGACCACGTCTTCGTGATGGATCATGGAAAGGTCGTGATGCAGGGTACGCCGCGGGACATTTTTTCAAGAGTAAATACCCTGAAAAAATATCACCTGACTGTTCCACAGGTTACGGACTTAGCTTTCCGCCTGCGTGAGGCCGGGATGGATGTGCCGGAGGGAGTGCTGACGAGAAAAGAGCTGGAGGATGCGCTTTCCCGGATTAAGTCTCCGTCAGGAAAAATGACACCTGTCACGAATCTCACTTCTGAAAAAAATGAAAAGTCGCCGGAAGATGCCGTTCTGATCCTCGACCATGTCTCGGTCACTTACAAGGACGGTGGCACCGAGACAAAGGCTCTGACTGATGTCTCGCTCCAGGTGAATAAGGGTGATTTTATCGGGATCATCGGGCATACCGGAAGTGGCAAGTCTACGATGATCCAGACATTTAACGGACTGATCGCTCCGACTGAGGGGCATATATATTTTAACGGGAAAGACATATCCGACAGTGATTTTGACAAGCAAAGCTTACGCACCAGTGTCGGAATGGTATTCCAGTATCCGGAGCACCAGCTTTTTGAGACGACGGTCCTGGAGGACGTGAAGTTCGGGCCGAAGAACCAGGGACTCGATGATAAGGAGGCTGCACTTCGTGCATATGAGGCTCTGAAAAAAGTCCACTTCCCGGAAGATTCCTTCGACGCTTCACCATTTGAACTCTCAGGAGGACAGAAGCGCCGCGCGGCAATCGCGGGAGTCATAGCTATGCGCCCGGAGGTCATTATCCTCGATGAACCGACGGCTGGACTCGACCCAGCTGGTCGCGACGAGATCCTCGGACTGATAAAAGAAATGCACGACAAGTCTGGCGAGACAGTCATCCTCGTCTCCCACAGCATGGAAGACGTCGCTGAATACGTGGATCGCACAGTCGTGATAGACAAAGGACGTCCGGTCTACGACGGCACCCCGCGCGAAGTCTTCTCCCACGTCAAAGAACTCGAATCCATGGGCCTCGCCGTCCCATCAGTCACCTACCTCCTCCACGACCTTCACTCACAGGGCTACCCAGTGGACGACCACTCGGTGACAGTCGAGGAAGCAGGGATGGAAATAATGAGGGTTTTTCAATAAACTACGGGATTTTAAGACGGCTGGCGGTACATGAGTATCGAAGGGACCTTATGAGACGCCGGCGCTTGGCGGCTGTATTTTAGCCGCCTATGCGTCCGCTGCGTCTCATACGGAGCGAGAGCGTGCCCTGAGATACTGCATGTGCCGCCAGACGTCGGGAATATACAGTATTTCTTACACTCTAAATGAGGGAGCTGTAGCGCATATGCATCGCGAGGGAACCTTATAAGACGCCGGCGCTTGGCGGCTGTATTTCAAGCCGCCTACGCGTCCGCTGCGTCTTATACGGAGTGAGAACGTGTCCCGAGCGATGACATATGCGCTGCAGTGACCGTAAATTATTGAGGAAAATATGCTCAAAGATATTACACTAGGACAATACTATACCGCCGACTCCGTCATCCACCGCCTTGACCCGCGCGTGAAGCTCGTGGCGACACTGTTCTTCATCATCGCGATCTTCGTCGCCAACGACCCGGTCGGCTTCTGCTTTATCACGATCTGTCTCTTCGGAGTCATCGCGCTCTCGAAGGTGCCATTTTCTTACATGGTGCGCGGGCTCAAGTCGATCATCATCCTGCTTCTGATCTGTGGCATTTTTAACCTGTTTCTTACACCGGGTGATGCCATCGTGAAGTGGGGCAAGGTGCAGATCACAATCCAGGGAATCCGCGCCGCGGTGCTGATGCTCGTCCGCATGATCTACCTGATCATAGGTACGTCGATAATGACGCTTACGACCACACCGAATCAGCTGACAGACGGTCTGGAGACCGGACTTCGATTTTTGAACTATATCCATGTGCCGGTGCACGAGATCGCCATGATGATGTCGATCGCGCTACGCTTTATCCCGATCCTGAGTGACGAGACTGACAAGATAATGAAGGCGCAGATGGCGCGCGGAGCCTCGTTCGACGGCAAAGGCATCGTGAAAAAAGCCAGAGCCATGGTACCGCTCCTCGTACCGCTTTTTGTCTCAGCCTTCCGTCGCGCGAACGATCTCGCTCTCGCCATGGAAGCCCGCTGCTACCACGGAGGCGAAGGCCGCACGAGCATGAAGCCGCTCCACTACCAGCGCCGCGACGTGAACGCCTACATCCTGATCTTCGCGTTCCTCGCCGCTGTCATCGCGCTGCATATATTTTTCTAGGACAAGAATGGAGAGAGTCTTATGGACGACAAGAACAAAGTAAAAGAGCCGAAGTATTCACTTGTAAAACGGGCTGATTTTCCTGCTTCGGAGAGTGCCAGGCTTCTCGGCGAAAAAATGATCGACCGTCTTAAGTATCCGCGTCAGGGTGAGTACACGATAGCTGATATCATGCAGATGCCGGATGGAACGGATGTAGATCTGATAGATGGCGTGATATACGACAGGGGCGGAGTGACGCTGGCACATCAGGAAATCGAGGGTTTTCTGAGCTTTAAGTTCCGCGAATTTATAGAGAAAGATCACGGCGGCTGTCATGTCTGGACTGATAAAATAGACATCCAGCTTCAGCAGGACGATGACAGCAATTTTTTACAGCCGGATGTCCTGGTGCTCTGCGATGATTCAAAAATCTCCGATGATGGAGGCTACATCATCGGCGGTCCGGACCTGGTCGTGGAAGTTATCTCACCGTCGACCAGGAAGCGCGACATGACAGTCAAGGTCTTCAAATACATGGGCTGTGGCGTGCGTGAATACTGGATTGTCGACCCCTATAAGCGAAAAGTGATCGTGTTCGACTTCGCCAACGACGACCTGACGACCTACACTTTTGACGAAAAAGTACCGGTGGGCATCTGGGACAAACAGCTGATCATAGACTTTTCAGATCTGAAAGACAGACTCGCTCGGATTTAAGCAGAAAGGAGTTTATTATGGGACTCATGCAGAAGGCAGACAGAAATCACCTGGACAAAAACGGAGGCCTACCACCGGAAGCCATTTCTGGCATCGAAGACCTCTTCAAGGAATTCTATGGTTCGGACGAGGATGAGGACGAAGAAAACGAGGACGATAAGGACTCAGAGCAGATGTTGGAATCAGGGCTTCAACAGGCGAAAGCTGATGAAAGCCGTCCGTTAACAGATGTTATCACTGATCTGAAAAAAATATCCAGGAGTGGAGCAGATGAGTGTCTATACCTGATTTACTTCTGGATAGATACTGAGAATGAGAGAGTGCAGGTCATTGGCATTGTTTATGAGAAGAGAGACCAGAAATCATTTTTGAAAAGAATTCAGAAGAGGCCGCCAGGCTTCTGACACAGGGAAAGTAATACTATTATAAATGCAAAGTCCGACCAAAACTACAATGCTATGTAGTTTTGGTCGGACTTTTTTTGCTTTTGAAATCCTGTTGTTGCGAATGAATGATTTCTGTAGTATTATGAAAACAAATAGGAATCACATCGTGACTGAAAGGAGCAAAAATGAAGGTACTTATGATCAACGGCAGCAGGAGAGAGAACGGGTGCACGCACACGGCACTGAGTCTAGTGGCAGAGTCGCTTAAGGAAGAGGGGATCGACTCGGAGATCGTCTTCGTGGGGCAGGACGCCGTCAATGGAAAAATAGACGGCCTTGTAAAATCCCTGAAAGAAAAATGTGCTGAAGCCGACGGTTTTGTGTTCGGCTCGCCGGTCTACTACGCATCGGCTACCGGAGAGATCCAGGTCGTACTCGACAGACTTTTTGGGGCAGCAGGCAAGGAACTGAACCACAAGCCGGCAGCAGTCGTGACTTCGGCACGTCGCGCCGGAACGACAGCCACCCTCGATATCCTCGCCAAGTACCCATCGATAAATGAGATGCCGATCGTCACCTCGACATATTGGCCGATGGTCCACGGCAACACACCTGACGAAGTCATGCGCGACGAAGAGGGCGTTTCTGTCATGCGAACTCTCGGCAAAAATCTCGCATGGATCCTCAAGTGCATCGAAGCCGGCAAAGCCGCAGGCATCCCGCAGCCAGGCAAGTCCGCAAAGGCTCAGACGAATTTCATCAGGTAATAACTGAAGAAGGGAGCTGTTAGGAATTATGTAATTTCCTAACAGCTCCCTTTGCAAGTGTGCAATACTCTACATATTAATAACCCCGTGAGCCTCGGAGGTCAGATATGACTTCTGTCTCCATTACTATTCTAACAAGAAAATCCAATAAGTCAATCCATAAGCAAAATACTATATAAAAATTTATAAAACATGTCATTGAACGAACCTTAAAATACCATTCTCGTAACGAAAAAATAAAAAGTATGCCTACTGGGACGGATTTTATTTTTGTCCCAAATCATCCACGGAAGCGGATTTCTGACCGTGGAAGCGGTGCCTCCACTGCTGTAAAGTGATACTTGTCCGAGAGGTGAACAGCGAACACCTCAAGCATCGGACAGTGGACAGTAGAAGATTTCTGATCCGTCGGGTACGACGCATGTACCCAGCCGGATCCGCCTTGAAACTTCTGCAGCGTTTGGGAGGACAGGTCCACGTAGCATATTGATAAATATTCCAATTCTTCATATGAAAAGGAGGAATCATAACAAAATGTTAAACATGAAAAAAGGTTTAGCTATCGTGCTTGCAGCCGCTACTGCACTTACCTTCGCTCCTGTTAGCACACTTGGGCTTCAGGGCGTAGTTGAGGCACAGGCTGCTGACGTTACGACATTAGCAGACTGGACTACAGCCGGCACAGCTAGCTATGCAGATGACACTCAGACAATCACAGTGGACAGCACGAAAGACGGTAACAATCAGACTTTCAAACTGCACATCAAGAATAATGATAGTACAAACGCATTCACAGCACTGACTGTATCAGGAGTTCCAGGTACCGTGACAAACGACATCACCACTAACCACACTGATACACTTGCTGCTAATACCGGAGCTGATATAACTTTTACAGTTCCTGCAAAAGAAGCTAAGCTATCATCGACCCCAGTTACCGTGCAGAGTACAGTCGGTGGTAAAAACTACACTTACAAGTTTAACCTTGTAATCAACCAGGATACCAAAGACGCAGCTGATAAAGCATTCGCAGACGCTGCAGGCAATATCTCAGGCGTAGATTCCAACATCTACATCCAGAGATCCACAGGCTCCAGCGTGACCATCAATCCTTCTTATGTTACGGAGAACGGTAAAGAGAATAACGCTGCAAACTACAAGTTTACAGTACAATCCTCTATCACCAACCTTAATAGTGTTACATCCGTTCCGATTGCTGATCTAAGCCAGACCGGAGGCGGAAAAGTAAACGTGGAGTCCGCACCTGCAGGTTCTGTTAAGCTGACAGTTGATAGTGCAGCACAGCTTGATCCTGCTAAAACGGCAATCAGCGCTTTTCTTGTAGCTTACAAGCTTGACAGCAGAGTTGGTAATTGGACTCCTGTAGCTTACAATCCAGTTAAGATTAATCCATATGCTGTATCAGCTGATCTTGTTTTATCAGATAAGTACAACAGCGGAGTTTCGGTGCTTCTTAACAAGTCCACACCTGACAGCATCTTAGCTAATGCAGAGGTTTACGACGCAAAGACTGGTACAAAGATTGCAGGCGCAGCACCGACAGTTGGAAGTGCCTCGATCGCATTTTCTAATGTAGCAATTGCTTCTTTAGCTGGTGGCGTTCTTACAGGTACAAAGCTTGGCTCAGAGACAGCAACTATCACTGTTCCATACACTGTAGGTGGCGTAACAGGTGTAGCTACTAAGCAGCTTCGTGTGAACGTTATCTCGAGCGACAGCAGCGTAATAAAGGTTACTGCTGATGGATCTAAGGACGCTGCTGCTCTGGGAACAGAGAAAGCTCCTATCAGACTTAATGTTAAGTCTAATAAGACCTTTGATCTTTCCAAGTATGTATATGTCAGCGATCCTGCTAATACCACTATCGCATACAAGAGCGACAACAACAAGAACACTGTCTCAGCTGCAGGTGTAGTAAATGCTACCGTAGCTGTAGATCAGTTCAAGGTTACTGTACAGGCTAAGGATAAGAAGACAGGTATCGTTCTTGCTTCTACAGATGTGTTCTTCAGAGTAAACGCTCTTCCTGATGATGTTCTTGCAGTATCAGGCGGAAGCATTGCTGTAGGTGCTACTGTTCTTTCAGACACAGACTACAAGTACACAAGCACGCATATGCCTATAGCTAGCACAACTGAGGAGACCCTTGCAGCTTCACAGCTTCACTATGTTCAGCTTGATGTAACTGGTGACGAGACTGAAGCTATCCAGAAGGACCTTAAAGTAACTTCTGCAAATGGCGCAAAGCTGGCATACTCCATCGAAGGTACCACTGACAACACAGTATTTAAGGAAATCTCACAGGCCGGAGTTCTTACTATCGGTAACGGTTTCAAAAAGCCGGCCGGTTTCACCCCAGCAGCAGCAGTTATCAAGGTAGTTTCTTCTGCTACTGCTAACTCAGAGGTTACCACATCCTACTTCTATGTAGTAGTCGACAAGGCTGATCCTAACGCTGATTCTATGTTTGAGTCTGCTTACAAGCTCGGTACGGATGCTGGCGCATTTCAAGACACAACATATCAGTCAGACATCAATTTCAAAAAGGACGGATACACTGTAAAATCTAAGTTCCTTAAGAAGAGTGACGATATGACAGCTGCACAGAACCTCTATAACTTAGATTCTGTTGAGAGCTTCAATCAGACCCTTACAAATGCTATGGTTGCAAACCGCGTAGTACATATCGCTAATGTCGAGGGTAAGACAGAGCACGTTCTTGTATCTGTACAAGGTGCCAATGGCGGAACTGCATACAAGTTAGTCACTATTACCTCAGTTCCTGGTGTTCATAACTCCGTTACAAAGATCGAGGATGCCACAAACAATAAGACAGTATATACTCCGGATATGGGTACAGCAATCCCTGAGCTCATACTCGACGGTAATACTACTCTTAAGGTAACAATCAAATACTCGATTGATAAGAATGCTACAGACTCTGATATCAACTCATCTAGTCTGTACACCAACGTAAATACAGATCCAATGAACCAGAACATCATTACTCGTGCTAAGGAGAACAAAAAGCCGGGTGATACTTATAACACGTTCTATCTGTATCCTACTTCACAGGGTACTCAGAGAGTGACTGTTCATCCGAGTGGAATCATCTCATCAAGCGATCACTCAATCACATATAACGATGATGTTACTCTTGCGCTGACCTACAGAGCCAACACCAAGCCTTCTAAGGTTACCGGACTTAAGGTTGCCAACAAGAAGGGTGCTAAGGTTTCTGTAAGCTTCGATGCTGCTTCTAACCACAACATGAAGTACTGGGTACAGAAGAAGATCGGCAAGAAGGTTGCCGGCAAGTCTGTAGCTTCTAACAAGGCTACTCTTTCTGTAAAGAAGGGTGCTAAAGTTAAGGTTCGCGTAAAGGCTTACTACTACGATAACGAAGGTAATAAGCACGTAGGCGCTTACTCAGCTTGGAAGACTCTTAAGACTGACAAGAAGTAATACCCAATCCTTCAATTTTTAACAATTTGACAAACAGTGTTTAACACCCGGGGCACCCTGTAAACGCCCCGAGGATCTTTTAGACACAGATCCCGACCGCATTATCCCATTCGGATATCTCCCATGCGGCCGGGATTTTTTTGTGTTCAAAGAAACGGTAGCCATGAGCTTAGGTGTCGTTTGGAGATGGAGGTTGACCTCGTTTTGTGGTAAAATTATACAAAATAGCGGTTATTAGTCAGTTTATTTGCGGCCATTACAGGCAGCAAATGGAGGCTTTGTCATCGGTGAAACCGTCACAGGAGATAATATGGGCAATTACACCAAACAGATTATATCTGATTACTGTGTGCTTGATACAGAGACCACAGGACTGTCGGCTTATTATGACGAGATCATTGAAATCGGAATTCTAAGGGTCAGGGATAATGCCATTGTAGATCAGTACTCTCAGCTGATCCGGCCAAAGTATGAGATTGATGCTTTCATCACGGAACTGACCGGGATCACGAACGAGATGGTGGCAGGCATGCCTTACATTATGGAAGTGAAGGATGCTGTACTGTCCTTTATCGGTTCTGACATTATTGTGGGGCATAACACCTCGTTCGACATGCGCTTTCTAAATGCTGGGTTTCATCAAAAGCTGAGCAATCAGTACATGGACACGATGCAGTTTGCGAGAAAACTCTACCCTGAGCTTAAGCACCACAGGCTCTCGGATATGACGGAGTATCTTGGCCTGTCGAATAACGCTCACCGTTCGATAGCGGACTGCATCTCAACGAAGGAACTCTACGATGCCCAAAAAGCACTGATGGCCGAGAAGGGACTGAAGATCGAGGATCTGTGGGCGCACGGCAGTGGTCATGGGATCGACATTAGCTCCATTGTGCCAGCCACTGAAGCAAGTAAAGACGGATTCTTCTATGACAAGCATGTAGTCTTTACCGGCAAGCTTGAGAAGATGATCCGAAAGGATGCCATGCAGCTTGTGGTAAACCTTGGCGGAGTCCTGGACAACACAGTAACGAAGAAAACGAACTGTCTCATCCTTGGAAACAACGACTACAACGCCATACTCCACGGCGAGAAGTCATCAAAGCATAAGAAGGCGGAGCAGCTAAAGCTTGAAGGTCAGGATATAGAGATCATAGACGAGTTTACATTCTATGACATCTTAAAGGACGAGGGTGCTCTTTGAGCAGTTGAATTTGTGCAAGCGCGCTTGCACAATTACAAGAAGCAGGAGGATGGTTGATGCTGATAGACAAAAGTGAATATATGAATATTCTTACATCTGTGTATGAGTTTATCCGCAGAGCGCAGTACAGCGCCGTTGCAGGAGTGAATTATGCATTGATCAGAAGAAATTATAAAATCGGTGAACTGATAATATCCAAAAGCGAATGGGGAAATAAGTTCATTGATAATCTTGCCAGAGACATCAAGAGCGAGTTCCCTGAAACGACAGGTTTCTCTGTGCGTAATCTCAAGTATATGAAAAAATTTGCTGCGGAGTTTGCCGAAAGCGATATTGACAGGTTCAATCTGGCATACGTAACCTGGTACCATCATATGGCATTGATGGATAAGACAGAGAGTAAGGATCAGTATATCTGGTATCTACAGAAGGCGGTGGAGAACGGATGGTCAAGAAATGTTCTGGCTATGCAGATTGATTCTGGCCTGTACCAGCGTCAGCAGGGTGAAAAAATCCAGAACTTTGAAAAGCTTCTTCCTGACACACAGAGTGAACTGGCGATTCAGACCATGAAAGACCCATATATTTTCGATTTTGTAAATATGCGGGAGAAAATGGTTGAAACAGATATTGAGCACGAATTGGTGAGCAATGTCTCAAAGCTTCTTCTTGAGTTGGGCAGAGGATTTGCTTTTGTCGGGGAGCAGTATGAAATAAAGGTAGGGGACAACGATTTCTACATCGATCTGCTTTTTTACAACTTCATATTACATTGCTTTGTGGTGGTTGACTTAAAGACAGGAAAGTTTGTCCCGGAGTATGCCGGGAAAATGAATTTTTACTTATCAGCAGTAGACGATATTCTCAAAGGGGATATTGATAATCCGTCAATTGGCTTAATTCTTTGCCGGGATAAGAATAAGGTGGTGGCAGAATACTCATTGAAGGATATGACCAAGCCGATAGGAGTCAGTGAGTATAAGCTGATGGATGTTCTGCCTGACGACATAAAGGAAAATTTTCCTTCTACAGAGGAAATTGAGACCAGAATTCTGGATAAATATAAGTGTGATTAAATTGTGCAAGTGCGCTTGCACAAATGAAAGCAGAACCATATGTGGGTCAAGATTTTATGAATTATCCATTATGCGGATCTGAAATGGAAAAAGTGTTGTGGTCAAGCATATTTGTTACAAAAATGCTTGACCACAACATTGCAAAATCCATTACACAAATTATACCTTCCTAGAAATCGGAAAGATCAATCGCAGGAGAAATCGTCCCTGTTTTAAAGTTCGCGATTGCCCTGTCCATGTCTCTCATGGTCTCTTGCGAAATACCTTCTGGAACAGTCAGTTCCCGTGGTTCCAATATGATGCATCCGTTCTTGTATTCCTTAACATTATAATATTGGTACTGCGCACCTCTAAGCGTAACTCTCTTCTTACTATCGATATGCACCGTATAGTCCTTGGTCGTCTCCATAGTATTCACCTCCTGGTTATATGTGGGATATCCCACCTATCACTATACTACTCTTGGCAAACCATCTTGTCAACATGCCCTCTTTATTTCCCCTGAAAGGCCAGCTTGTCGCCAACGGTCATATTCTTAACTTCCAGCCTTTTTGACACTCAACCAATCAGCATCCAGTTAACTGTCAAGTAAAAATGTCCGCACCCCTAACCATTATAAAACCTGTATTTAGAAGGAGATATTAAAAGAATGCTTGACAAGCAACGACAATGTCGTTACAATTGTATCGATCGGAGGCGATGAATATGGAAAAATCAGCAACACTTAATTTAAGAGTTAATCCTACATTGAAATCAGACGCAGAAGCAATTCTTACAAGACTTGGTATTCCTATGTCTACTGCAGTTGATATGTTTCTTAATCAAGTAGTATTGGTAGGTGGTATTCCGTTTTCTGTTACACTACCAAAGCCACCAGTAGATATCGATGCATCACAGATGACAGAAACACAGCTTCATACTAAACTTCAGCGAGGTTATGAGGATTATAAGGCTGGCAGAACGCAGAATGCTGCGGATGCATTTGCAAAATTTAGGGAGAGTCATTCGTAATGGACAAATACGAAGTAAAAATTACAGATGAAGCTCTCGCTGATATGGAAAAGATATATGAATACATTGCAACCCAGTTATTAGCACCGGAGAATGCTCTGGTACTTATACCCCTCCTTGACTAAATGCGTGGCATATGTTATAAAAATGAGCGTGTGGGGAGACATGAGGTCAGGAAAGGAAAAGCATATGCCGACTGGGAGAAGCCATGCAACGGACCTGAGAGTCAGGAAGTCGATCAGGGATATAAAGAGAGCGGTGCTCGCGCTGATAGCCAGGGAGCCATTTGAGCAGATAAGGATCGAAGAGATCGCTACAGAGGCGATGATAAACCGGAAGACATTTTATAATCATTTCTCATCAAAGAATGACGTGCTCGATGCTATAGAAGAAGACCTGGTAACCAGCCAGGAACAAGGGCTTAAGGGCATCGCGGCTGAAAACCTGCGGGGGGGGGTACTATTATTTTACCATTTGCTAGACACAGACGATACAGCGTATCATAAGCTGTTCACAGAGGAAGAGTATATCGATTTTTTCGGGAAACTGGTGAATGATATTTTTTCACTTGAGTTCTATAGGAAGTTCTACGAGAAGGCAGCCAGCCCGGAGATAATGCCGGGGTATTTCGCTTCGGCGGCGTCAATCTATAACGCCTGGTCGAAAAAGCCGTCTCCGAAGGAGAGCCTCGAAGAGCTCTCGGACTTGACGGCGACACTTTTTATGAAGGGCGTTCAGGGGCTCTAACCTGCCACTCTCGGATCAGGATTTCAGAGTTTTTGTCATAGAAGGGGCCGAAGGTGTGTGATGCTTTTTGGTGCTGCATCAGTACTTGGCCGTCTTATTCTTAGATGACTTGAAGCCGGTGACTTTGTTCATGCGGTTGCCGACCCATTTGTTCTTGCAGCGGAGGGTGTTGCCGGTCACCTTTACATTCTTAGTCTTTCCAGGTGAGTCATTTGCTATCTGGATGGCTGTCTTGTGCCAGATGTAGTTGTTCTTTATCGTGACATTCTGACAGGTCTGGTTATCGAAAGGCTTTGAATCGCGGTTTCCGGATCTCGAGCAGAAGTCGAGCTGGATGGCGCCTCTGAGCGGATCACCTGTCGAGAAACCCTTTTTCAGCTTTCCGTTTACCTTGCGGCAGCCGATGCGACAGTTCTGGATCACAGCATTTTTTACACCGCAGAGTTCAATGATATGGGCGTTGTAGACGTTGTACACCGAGAGGTTCTTTATAGTGATGTTCTTCGCGTGCCAGAAATTGATGACGTTCGTTCCGGTCTTTTCGCCGTTCTTTATGTTCACATTCGAATCGGCGAGTTTCTTCGTGCCGACCCAGGTGCCGCCGTCGATCGTGATGTCGTGGACGCTTCCGAAGCCCTTTGACTTCTTGTATCCCTTGCGGTCGTAAGGCTGACAGATGATCCTTGAACCGGGTCTTGTCTCAATGAGCTTTGCGCCGGTTGCTTCGAGATAGGTGTTGCTGTTAAGCCTCAGCTGCCCCTGGATGTAGTAGGTGGCGCCTTCCTGCAGCTTTATATGATAGCCACCGGCCTCAGTGTATTCGCTGATATTATTAAAATCGGCTCCATTGTAGTCGATCCCTGTCGGGGGAACTTCCACGTATTCCTTCGTCTTTGGCTTTGCATAAGCCACTGTTCCATTCACTGCCGGGATGCCTGTGATGACAAGCGCCGCGGCGAGCACTGCGATTAGTTTCTTCTTCATTTTTACTCCTTTCATTTGTGTCAATTATATATTTTTTTGAAAAAATAGACAATACCGTCCGTGATGTGCTATTATTTTTTTATGAGAATAAAGCTGACAGTGGCATACGACGGCACGGATTACTGCGGGTGGCAGGTCCAGCCGAATGGCATTACGATACAGGAAAAATTAAATCAGGCGGTTTCTGACCTGTTCGGGAATGAGATCCAGACTATCGGGGCGAGCCGGACAGATTCGGGCGTACACGCGCTCGGGAATGTCGCGGTGTTTGACGCGGACACGAGGATGCCTGCGTCAAAAGTGGCTTTCGCATTAAACGAGCGGCTTCCACGGGACATCGTGATCCAGCAGTCTGAGGAAGTTCCGGCTGATTTTCACCCGAGGTTTGCGAAGACGAACAAGGTCTACGAGTACCGGATCCTGAACAGGACATTTCCAGACCCTTTGCTTTCGAGATACACGTATTTTTTTCATAGGAAGCTGGATGAAGGGCTGATGGACGAAGAGGCGCAGGCGCTTGTCGGAGAGCACGATTTCACAAGCTTTGCTTCGATAAAGTCGCAGACGAACACTTTTGTCAGGACCATCCATTCCATCTCGGTAAAAAGGGACGAGCGGGACGTCATCACGATCCGTGTCGAAGGAAACGGTTTCCTCTATAACCAGGTCCGCATCATTGCCGGGAGCCTGATCCTGGTCGGAAGCGGGCAGAGAGAACGGGGCTTCATAAAGGAAGCACTTGAGAAAAAAGACCGGGAGGCGGCCGGCCCTACGGCACCGCCGGAAGGACTTACACTTATAAGGATAGATTATGGAAGATAAATACGGCATCAATGTAAAAAAATGGGCGAGAGAGCATCAGGCAAAGGTAGAGGACTTCCTCTCGAGTGAGCATTCGCCAGATGAAGTGAAGAAAATGCTTGGGATTCATCTGCAGAAGATACAGTTCCTGCAGCATGAGAGGCTGGTGCATCTGATCGTGGTGTTTTTTACTATAGTCATAACGCTCTTTGCACTCGGAATCGTGCTTTTCCTGCCTGATACGCTACTTGCGTCAGGACCGGTTTTCTTAGGATTTCTCGTGCTTCTTGCATTTTACCTGGCACACTATTTTTTCCTGGAGAATACTGTCCAGCACTGGTACAGGCTTTATGAGCGACTTTCAGGTGAATTGAATTAACAACAGATTTCTGAAATTGTAATTTTCTGTAAAAATAAAATGCTTTAGTTTTTGTGCAATATGAACAACTAACTTTCTCTTGAATTTTACTTTCTTGTGCACTATAATGGATTCGAAAAGAAAAAGCAAGGCCTGCTTTTGTGAATTATGCACAAAGCCACGGTGGCTGAGTGTTAGTCAAAAGTATGTAAACGAAAGGAAGTGTTATATATGATAAGCTTTTTCATATGTCTTATCATCCTCATAGGCGGTTATTTTACCTATGGTAAGCTAGTAGAGAAGACATTCGGACCGGACGACAGAGAGACTCCTGCGGTACGGATAAACGATGGAGTCGATTACGTGGTCATGCCGGAATGGAAGATGTTCTTAGTACAGCTTCTTAATATCGCTGGACTCGGACCTATCTTTGGCGCCCTTCAGGGTGCTCTCTGGGGACCAGTCGTATTCCTCTGGATCACCTTCGGTACTATCTTTGCCGGTGGTGTACATGATTACTTTTCTGGCATGCTTTCAGAAAGGAACAACGGGGATTCGATCGCCGAGGTTACGGGAATTTACCTTGGCAAGACGATGCAGTGGATCATGAGATTCTTCTCAGTCGTACTGCTGATCATGGTAGGTACGGTATTCGCCGTTGGACCTGCAGGCCTCCTGGTAGAGCTTATCGATCCGAAACACGTCGGAAACGGCGGAGTATTCGCTTCGACAGTTACCTGGCTCATTATCATTTTTGCTTATTACTCTATCGCTACGTTTATCTCAATCGATAAGATCATCGGAAAGATCTACCCGATCTTCGGTATCTGCCTTATCATCATGGCAATCGGCGTAGCTATCGGTCTTCCGGCACATGGCTTCACTACTCCGGAGATCTGGACACACTTCTACAATATGCATCCTGATCACACTCCTATCTGGAGTTTCATGTTCATCACGGTAGCCTGTGGTGCATGCTCAGGATTCCATTCGACACAGTCGCCTCTGATGGCTCGCTGCCTGAAGAGTGAGAAACAGGGACACTTCGTATTCTACGGCGCTATGGTTGCCGAAGGTATCATCGCCCTGATCTGGGCCGCAGCCGGTGTCTCACTGTACAAGGTGACAGGCGGATTAAACACAGGACTCTCACAGGCGCTAGCCGCAGGTCAGCCAGCAGCCATCTATAATGTCTGCAAGACCACAATGGGAAGTATCGGTGTAGCACTCGCCATGATCGGTGTAGTTGTCTGCCCTATCACTTCTGGTGATACAGCTTTCCGTTCTGCAAGACTCACTCTTTCCGACTGGATCGGACTTGATCAGAAGAAAGCCATCAACAGACTCAAGCTCTGCCTACCTTGCTTCGCAGTTGGATGCTTCTTAGGTTTCGGCCAGGCATTCGGTCTTCTGAACTACACGATCATCTGGAGATATTTCTCATGGTCGAACCAGACACTGGCTATGCTCGTTCTCTGGTGCGGTGCTTCGTTCCTCGCTATGGAGGGCAAGAACTACTGGATCGCAGCTGTTCCGGCAGTATTCATGTCGGCAGTTACATCTACCTATTTCATGATGGCACCTGAGTGCCTCGGAGCTATTCCGGCTCTGAAGCTGAACACTACGGTAGCTTATCCTGTAGGTATCATCTTCGCAGTTGTATGCCTTGCACTTTTCCAGAAGATGATCCACAAACCGGACTTCAGAAAAGCAAACGCATAAACTGAACTCAATTGAAAAAGTATGGTATAATAGTGGCGGAGGGCCGGAAGGCTCCCCGCCATTTTTTGTATATAGGAGATGATCGAAATGCTATTTAAACCATCCATGGAAGGAACTCACGTCTTAGATCCGGACACCCTTTCTGCCGACAAAAAATCCTCGACAAAAATAGAGGGCTGCGGACTTGGGACACGTGCACTTTACTTTAACAGCTTTTTTATAGACCGCAGATATTACGCCGAGTGGCAGGACATAGAGCGTGTCTGGAAGCGTGTCGCCATGAGCAAGGGCGGATTTTCAGGCAAGGGAATGTTCGGTTCTATGGCTTACCTGGTCGTGCATCTGCGCAACGGCAAGGAGTTCCAGTGTAACTTCAAGTACGAGCAGAACGTCGACATTCTCTTGAGCCAGATCGAGCGCAGCCACCCGGAGATCCCGACTCACAGCGTAAAAGAGGAGCAGGCTAAAAAGCGTGAGGAACTAGAGGAGAAGAAAAAGTATAAGAAAGACTTATCGAAGACCGCTCAGGAGACAATCCAGTCCTTGAGAAAATACGAGGACGACCTGAAGCAGAAGCCGGCCATCTACGAGCATCTGTCAGCAGCCGCCAGGCAGAAGAGGACTCTCGCGGGCATAAGTGTTACCTATAAGATCCTGGCCTGGGTCATTTTTTCAATAGCCATAGCTGCCATGGCCTTAGGCGTCGTACTGATCGCAAATCACCACGGGACCGCCGCCATTTACTTCGTTATCTTCGGCATAGCCTTTCTGTTTACTGTCATGGCGACCGGGGTTCTTCCTACGAGAAAGCGGAATAATAAAACAGCCGAAGCCGAGTGGCAGGCGGCACTGAAGGACAGCGACAACTACATCAGGCACCTGAAGGGGTTCCCGCTCCCGGCGCAGTACGCGCATCCTATCGTGCTCGAGCGAATGGTCCGTGCCATCAGGATGGGGCGTGCCGAGACTGCTGATGAAGCCTTTGAGATAGTTAAAGACGACTTAAAGAAACTGAATAACACCGTTCAGGTGTCGCAGCAGGAGTATGACGAAGTAGTGGCTGTTAAGCCGATGTTTCTGGTGATGGATTATGAGTAATGAAAAAATGACCGCAGACGGGATGCTTGCCGAGGCCGGCCTTCCGTCTGACATGATAAAAAAAGTAAAAGAGTTCCGGACAAAATACGACTGTGATGAGGATGACAGGATCCCATCTCCTGACCACATCTACTATGGCCCGGAGGTCTGGAAAAGGGCGGTGGCAGCTCTTCTTTCCGGCGAGAACCTGCTCCTTACAGGTCCCAAGGCTACCGGAAAAAATGTCCTTGCCGACTGTCTGGCCTTTGTATTCGGACGTCCGCAGTGGAACGTCAGCTTCCATGCAAATGTAGACGCCGCCTATCTGATCGGAACCGATACATACGACGGACAGAAGGTCGTTTTCAGACCGGGTCCGGTCTATGAGTGCGCCATGCACGGAGGTTTCGGCGTCTTAGATGAGATAAATATGGCAAAGAATGAAGCCATGGCTGTACTCCACTCGACTCTTGACTTCAGGCGGATAATCGATGTGCCTGGCTATGAGAGGATCCACGTGAGTCCGGCTGCCCGTTTCGTCGGGACGATGAACTATGGCTATGCGGGGACGAGGGAGTTAAACGAGGCTCTGGTGTCCCGTTTTGCAGTGCTTCGCATGCCTCTTATCGAAAAAGCTGATTTAAAGAAGCTCATAGATGCTTCTTATCCAGGCATAAATTCAGATATCGAGAGCCAGTTTATCGAACTGTTCTATGAGCTTCAGGATAAGGCTTCACACTCGGAAGTCTCAGAGAGATCTGTTGATCTGCGTGGAATGCTCGATTCCCTTAAACTGGTTCAGAACGGCCTGAGTTTAGGAGAGGCTCTCCGGATGACCATAGTCGACAAGAGCTTTGACACCTACGAAGAGCAGCTGATCCACGATGTGATAAAGGCCAGGATCCCTGAAGAACTCACATCAAAGGAAGTGTTTGGCTGATGGTCGAACGTCACTACAGTCAGGGCGAAAAGAGAGCCTTGAACATAGTCTGGGATGCTTCTGGAAAGTACGGGACCTATCCGCCGTTTCTTGCGGTGAGGCGGGATGAGCCGGGTTTTTATATGAATCTCGTGATCGGGCTGTCCCAGAAGTGGCTGGATACTGACGCGCTGAATGCATTTTTCTTATCGTATTCGGGGGCTTCGAAGGCGGACGATTACGATGCCGTGGTGTGGCTCTGCCTCGAGAACTGGCTATACCATAAGGAGTTTCCACATCGCCCGGTGCTAAAAAGTCTCAGATACGAATACGCGAGGGACTTCTGTGAGAATGAAGGGAGCCTTTCGAGACAGCAGATGATGGTAAACGACACCTCTGTCATCGCTGTGATGCGTGCGCACTGGGCTTCTGTTGCTGGAGAAAAATCCCCTCACCTGTCTTTCCATGAGAAAAAAATCCTGACGCTTGTAGAATATGAGGATGAAAAGGCAGACACGCCCGACATCGTGGAGCACCTGAAGATCCTCCTGATGGAGGGGTTTCACTTCTCTGATTTCAGGATGGACGCAGACCACGTGAAGGCTGCGGCCGGTCCGATGAAGGATTTTCTCTCGGTTCTGATGCGCCATGAGTATAAGCATGTGGATTCGCTTCTGAATCGGCAGGACATAGTGTCCGGCTACGGAGCCGGCGGTTCTGGCAGCATCCGGGACAAGCATGTGTCAGGACGAAGTGACGCTGATTGCGATTACATCAAAGCCTGCTTCGGACCGTGCATCCTCTCAGACAAAGAGATGAAAATGCTTAAAAACGAGCTCTGCAAGGGTACTCACGAGCTCTGTGACCTCTGGGTCGCCGGTACGCACAAGCCCTCTGACGGCGGCGTCTCTGATGCTGCCTTAGTCGATGAACAGACGAAGGAGCAGATAGACAAAAACCAAGATTTTTATAAAAAAAATTTCACGCTGATCGAGGGTGCAGTGAAAAAACTTTCATCTGAGCTCGAGAGCGTGCTGTCTGCTTTTATGGAACCGCTGCCGGTGCAGACGAAGGCGGGCAGGCTGATAGCAGAGAAAGCATGGAGGATGTCGGTCTTAGACGATACTGAGATATTCGAGAAGCCTGGGGATGAGGTCGAGAGTTCACTGACTGTGGACCTGCTTCTCGATGCTTCGGCTTCGAGGAGCGCGGCCCAGGTGCAGATAGCGTCGCAGGCCTACGTCATAGCGAAGGCGTTAGAAGGCGTGCACATCCGCTGCCGGATAATGGATTTTCATTCGCTGCGCGGTTACACCGTTCTTCAGATACTTAAAAGCTATGAAAGTAATGACGACCGTGGAATCTTCCAGTATTCGGCGGCAGGCTGGAACCGGGACGGACTCGCTATTTCGCTCGCCGGTAGGCTCATGGAGTCTGACGCGGGGCAGGGAGACCATAGGATTTTTCTTATAATGACAGATGCCAATCCGTCAGACTCGACTAAAGTGCCGCCAGAAGGGAAGGATGTCTTCATGCACGGTTACGGTGGAGAAACCGGGCTTTCGGACACAGAGCAGTCCATTAAAAAAATTCGGGAGAGCGGTACGGTATGCGGAGCCATTTTTACAGGGCCGGACCTCTATGTGAAGAATGCTAAGCGCCTCTACGGCGAGAACTTCGTGCGCGTAAAACGGGTCGAGGATCTGGCCGGCGGTGTAAGCGAACTGATGCAGCAGTTACTGGTGAAGGAGCAACATGTTTGAGAAGAAAACTACGATATACCAGAAAAAGGACAAAGACACCTGGAAAAAAATAAAGAAGGCCCTGAAAGATGATGGCATAAAGCACGTGTCGTCAGGCCACTATTTCGGTGATTCAGTATCTCCGAACGGGATCGGCGGGATGGTCGATCCACGCGACTTCGCCGTCGGGCATCAGGTAGACCGTGACATCTACTACATAGATGTGCCGGAAAGCGAGAAGGAGGCGGCTGTAGAAGCAGCTAAGAGGCACGGACTGGTACCTGTGGTCGAAGAATACAAGGACTAATGTATTTGTCAATAGTTAATTATATACAAAAATAACTGACAATAATTGTGCACTTCTTACAAAAAATAGAAAAATCAGAAAGAACTGCTTGACTTTAGACGCCGAAAGGTCTAACATACAGACATAGAGAAACAGAGGAAGGCTTCCAGAAACAAAGCACACGAGAAGGCGGTGAGCAGAAAACTTCAGGTTTTATATAAAGTATGAAACTCATTAAACTTCAGGATACAAACACCTATGTCAGCTCTCACCGGATGAGCTTATAGTACAGCTACACTTAGTGAGAAGAGATCCGAGTAGAGAAAAGGTCGGACATTTTGGCAGGATCTGAGCACGTCAGAAGAGCTGTCGGGTCATAGACTTATCAACCAGTATATAAGTCTCGGGAGCAGTGGCTAGTGTTCCAGAGAGACTTTAAGTAACTAAGAGATTAAACGAGAGGAACCGTTTACCGAATGAGGGCAGGCGGTTCCTCTTTTTTAGTTAAAGTATAGCATAAAGGTCTTGACAAATCTATACGATCGGAGTACAATCCAAACATAAGTTCGATATACGGATTTGCGGCTCTGGTGTCCGATTTTTTAGAAAATAAAGACTTTCACAAAGGTCTTTTAATCTCCACCCGGATGTATTATTATATTATACGCGACACAAGATATAGTGTTTTTGGAATAAAAAGATTACTACAGTTAGTTGTTTTAAGAATCCACTACAGAGGGGTTACTCTATCGGGCTTCTGCCCGGAATTATTGAGGAAAGAAGGTTTAAGAATTGGACAGTATCGTGGTAAAGACAAACGTGATAAAGCGTAATGGCCGTGAAGTGCACTTCGATGAGGCGAAGATCACAAACGCCATCGAGAAGGCGAATAAGGAAGTAGACCCTATCCACCAGCTGAATCACGCACAGGTTCAGGCAGTCGCAGACAGCATCGCAAAGCAGGTGGCAGAGTCATCTCATGCGGTGAATGTCGAGGACATACAGGATATGGTAGAGAAGGGCATCATGGAGATGCGCTGCTATGAGGTTGCCCAGAAGTATGTCAGATACAGATATAAGAGAGAGCTGAGCCGTAAGTCTAACACCACGGATAATGGCATTCTGGCGCTTATAGACCAGGTGAACGAAGAGGTGAAGCAGGAGAACTCTAACAAGAACCCTGTGATAAACTCCACACAGAGAGATTACATGGCAGGCGAGGTATCGAAGGATCTGACGAACCGTGTTCTTCTGCCGGAGGATATCGTAAAGGCGCACAAGGAAGGCATCATCCACTTCCACGATGCCGACTATTTTGCTCAGAGAGAGCATAACTGCGACCTGATCAATCTCGAGGATATGCTCCAGAACGGTACGGTCATCTCTGAGACCATGATCGAGAAGCCGAAGAGCTTCTACACCGCCTGCAACATCACGACACAGATCGTGGCTCAGGTAGCTTCGAACCAGTATGGCGGACAGTCGTTTTCACTGGCGCACCTGGCTCCGTTTGTAGATGTATCCCGCCAGAAGCTGAAGAAGCAGGTCATCGAGGAGAGGAAGGCCATCGGCGATGACCTGGATGAAGAGAAGATCATGAAGATAGTCGACTGTCGTCTCCAGTCTGAGATCGAATCTGGTATCCAGACTATCCAGTATCAGCTCGTTACTCTGATGACTACGAACGGCCAGACGCCGTTCGTGACTATGTTCATATATCTCGATGAAGTACCGGAGGGACAGACCAGGGACGACCTGGCGCGTCTGGCAAAGGAAGTCTTCAGACAGCGTATCCAGGGCATCAAGAACGAAAAAGGTGTCTGGGTCACTCCGGCATTCCCGAAGATCATCTATGCCCTCGATGAAGATAATATCGAGGAAGGCTCACCATACTACGACCTTACAGTCCTTGCAGCCAGGTGCACTGCAAAGCGTATGGTACCTGACTATATCTCGGCAAAGGTCATGAGAGAACTGAAGGGTGATGTATACACCTGCATGGGCTGCCGTTCATTCCTGACACCTGACAGCGAAGATAACGCCGAAGGCCTCTGCAACGCCGGGAATAAATCCGGTGCCCTCGACTATAAGGAAGGCGAGCATAAGTACTACGGCAGATTTAACCAGGGCGTTGTCACTATAAACCTCGTAGATGTGGCCTGCTCAGCCGTAAAGGAATCAAAGGAACAGGGCTCAGACAGGTTCGAGAACTTCTGGCGTATCTTTGACGAGAGACTCGAACTCTGCCACAAGGCTCTCCTCTGCAGACACAACCGTCTGATGGGTACTTCGTCAGACGTAGCGCCTATACTCTGGCAGCACGGCGCACTTGCCCGTCTGAAGAAGGGCGAGAAGATCGACAAGCTCCTGTTCGGAAACTACTCGACCATTTCTCTTGGTTACTGTGGTCTCTCAGAGATGACATACGAGATGATCGGACAGAGCCACACGACACCTGAGGGAAAGAAGTTCGCACTCTCAGTCATGCAGCATCTGAATGACAAGTGTGCTGAGTGGAGAAAGGCTGAGAATATCAGCTATTCGCTCTACGGCACACCGATGGAGTCCACTACGTACAAATTCGCGAAGTGCCTCCAGAAGAGATTCGGCATCATTCCGCACGTGACGGACAAGAACTACATCACGAACAGCTACCACGTACATGTGACTGAGGAGATCGACGCCTTCAGGAAGCTGAAGTTCGAGTCGGAGTTCCAGAAGCTCTCACCGGGCGGCGCTATCTCATACGTAGAGGTTCCGAACCTCCAGTCGAACATCCCGGCAGTCCTCTCGATCATGAAGTACATCTACGAGAATATCATGTACGCCGAGCTTAACACGAAGAGCGACTACTGTGAGGTCTGCGGTTATGACGGCGAGATCAGGATAGTAGAGGATGACAGTGGAAAGCTGGTATGGGAGTGCCCTAAGTGCGGAAACCGTGACCAGTCGAAGATGTCGGTCGCAAGGCGTACCTGCGGATACATCGGCACCCAGTTCTGGAACCAGGGACGTACCCAGGAGATCAGAGACAGGGTTCTGCACCTGTCCATCCCGAAATTCGAAGATTACCAGATGAATGTGAACGCTGAAGCAAAATGAAGTACGGACAGATATACTATACAGATATAGCAAACGGGCCTGGCTGCAGGACCAGCCTGTTTGTCAGTGGCTGCACCCACCACTGTAAAGGGTGCTTTAATGAAGAGACCTGGGATTTTTCCTTCGGCCATGAATACACAAAGGAAGTGGAAAATCAGGTTCTCGAATCGGTAAAGCCGTCATACATATCGGGACTTACGGTACTGGGCGGTGAGCCGATGGAACCGGAGAACCAGAGGGCACTTATATCTCTTTACCGCAGAGTCAGGGAGAAGGTACCTCACGCTACGATCTGGATATACTCAGGCTACACCTGGGAAGAACTCACAGACAAAGAGAACAGGCGCTGTCACTGTGAAGTGACAGATGAGATCCTGTCACTTACAGATGTACTTGTAGACGGCGAGTTCGTGGAAGACTTAAAGGACATCTCCCTCCACTTCCGCGGCTCATCAAACCAGCGACTGATCGATGTCCCGGCCTCCCTCGAAGCCGGCACCCCGGTCCTTGCGGAGTAGTGACTTATGGCACAGATATACTTTTTAAGACACGGTCAGACTGACATGAACATTACTCACATGCTCCAGGGCCGCACCGACACACACTTAAATGACCGCGGAAGGCAGCAGGCAAGAGATGCCGGACGCGTCTTCCAGCAGAAGGGCATAGTACCGGACATCATTTTTTCATCGCCGCTTACGAGAGTAAGGCAGACGGTAGAAGAGGCGCTGAGAGTACAGAACCTGGAACCTCTGGACCTGACATACGGCGAAGCCTTAGTCTACCAGGGAGCAAAGATCCCCAGAGTTACGGACCAGCACCTTATCGAGATGAGCTTCGGAGAAGTCGAAGGGATACCTATGAGTCAGCTTCCGGACGATTTCGCGGAGATATTCTTCGAGGATCCGGGAAACTACGAACCGGTACCGGGAGCAGAGTCCTACCATTCGCTCCTGAAACGCTGCCGGGAGTTTATAGAGTACTTAAGAGAACAGACCAGAGACGGCGCACCGCTTTCGGATAAGGCGATAGTCTGCGCCACACATGGCGGAGTCCTTCATGGGATGCTGGTTCTTCTGTGGCACAGAGAGTTGGCGGATTTCTGGAAGCAGCAGGTACTAAACTGCGCGATAGTAAAGGCAGAACTCGGCGATACGGCCGATGAAGACACGGCAGAGTTTGTATCAGACGGGTACACAGGTGACGAATAAAGGCAGATGACAGTTTCCACAGATTGTAGTTTGCGGCTTTAAATGGTTTTTTTTATAAAAAGTTTATGGTAAAATAGAGCCAGTTGAACCCGTGAAAGCAGAATGAAGGGAGGGGACATATATGTCACCTGACGGCAGAAGGAAATGCGTACTCATTATCGATGATACAGCGCTGAACAGAGCGCAGCTGAGGGATATCCTTATAGACGAAGTGGATGTCCTGGAGGCCGGGAACGGTGATCAGGGAATGGAGATCATCAGGGAGAAGTTCCAGCAGATAGATATAATTCTCCTGGATCTGATCATGCCTGGCAAACTCGACGGTTTCGGGGTCCTGACAGAGATGAAGAAGGAACACATGACAGATTATGTTCCTGTCATCATGATCTCTACGAATGACGACCCGAAGAATATCGAAAAGGCATTTGACCTGGGAGCTCTCGACTTTATCTCCAGGCCATATGCGGAGAGGATAGTACGACGCAGGGTCCTTACCACGATCAGCCTGTTCCAGAAGCAGACTGCTCTCGCGAATAAAATCGACCGGCAGTACAAGGCCGATGAGGAATTCCGTGACGCACGGACAGGTCTCCTCTACAAGACGAATTTTTTCAATCAGGTAGATACGCAGCTTAAGAACCCGAATCTCGGACCACTGTGGATGGTGGCCATAGATATCGACCATTTCAAACTGTTTAACAGTTATTATAAATGGGAAAGCGGAGACGATTACATCAAGAGGATCGGCCAGACCCTTCTCCAGTCAGTCCAGAGACACGGAGGGGTAGCCGGATATCTCGGTGGCGATGATTTTGCGATACTCTGTCCGGCCAGGATGGACATAGTACAGGGCCTTTCTGATAATCTGAACAGGTACTTAGCGGAGAAGAGCTTCGAGCCGTCATTCAGGGCGAACTTCGGCGTTTACCCGATAGACATCTCGAAGAAGTATTCAGCAAAAGAGCTCTATGATCTGGCAGCCATAGCCCTTGAGACGATAAAGGGCGATTATACGGAGAACGTCACTGTATACGATCCGGCCATGATCCAGAAGGAGCAGGACGAGTACAAGCGCCTGCTGAATATCCAGGACGGCATCAGGAAAGGCGAGTTCACGATCTACCTCCAGCCGAAGATAAATATGGTCACTGGACAGATCATCGGAGCCGAGGCTCTCGCCAGATGGCTGCATGAGGGGAACGTCCTCTCGCCGAACCTCTTTGTTCCGGTCATGGAAAAGAACGGTCTTATCTCCACTCTGGATAAGATAGTCTGGGATCGTGCGGCACGCTTCATCAGAAAGCAGATGGATAAAAAAGTCGACCCGATACCTATCTCAGTGAACGTATCAGAGGCTGACATCTACACGATGGATGTCCCGGATTTTTTCAGTGAGATAATAAGGGCATATGACATCCCTGCAAAAATGCTCGAGGCAGAGCTGAGCGAATCCACCTTTGCGAAGGCTCCTGAGAAGGCAGCTGACACTGTAAGCCGTCTCCATGATATAGGGATGAGCGTCTCCTACGACGATTTCGGTACTGGGCTTTCTTCGATAAATACCCTTGAGAGTATGGACATCGACATGCTAAAAATCGACACTGCCTTCCTTCGCCTTGCAGCAGATGCTCCGGAGCGAAGCCGCAATATCCTGGAACCAATCCTCGGCATGGCGCAGCAGCTTCTTCTCCCGGTCATCATCGAAGGTGTGGAGACAAAGGAGCAGGCAGAGTTCCTTACAAAAATGGGCTGTGAGTACGCCCAGGGATATTACTACTATATGCCGATGTCGACAGAGAAGTTCACCAGACTTATCAGTGATTCGAAGAAGGTAGACTTCGACGGCATCCAGGTCGGGGTTCCACAGGCGTATAAGATCCGCCGGATCCTCGACGCGAACTATATCTCAGATGATATGATCGCAAATATCTTCGGTTCTGTACTGATCCTGAACAGAAGCGGCGACACGGTAAAGGTCGGCTGGTCGCTTCTCGACCATTACAGGAATTCAGACCTTGCAGACCTCGTAGATCCGGTCTCTGAGATTCCTTTTTCTGACAGGGTAAAGGAAAGCGATAAAGAGACTTTCATCGGACTTTTCGACAAGGCGCTCGGGAATAAGGACGAAGGCGCCAGAGGAACGGTCATTTTTGAAGTGGGAGGCAAGGAGCATCTGATCCGGATGAACATCTACTACATGAGGAGTAACGTAAGCGAGCAGATATACTACACGATGATCGATGAGATAGATAGTGGAGAAGCATAATAGAAATCATTGTTACTATTCACGGCACCTCCCCAATCAGACCGCAGACCAACCGCGCTTACGCGCGTTTGCCGCATCTTCGATGCTAAACGTCTGCGGTTGTTGGGGAGGTTCCTGCTTCACAGGCACGCTTCTGTGGGTGTTCAACCGTCCGCACAAGTGCATCCGTCATGAACACCCACAGAAGCATGCCGTGAATAGTAACAAATCATTGTCAAATCTCTGCATTAGTGCTAAAATATTTCGGAAAAATAAAAGGCTGTGAATGGGAAGTTCTTTCACAGCCTTTTTTAGAAATACCGCAGACATGAGCTTAAAGCCGTGACTGCGAAGTTGGAAAGGTATAAGGAAGTGTCAGACGTTAGAGAGATGGCTGAGGAGATAAGCCGTCTGAAGAAAGAAAAAAATGCTATCATCATGGCGCATTACTATGTAGCGGATGAGATACAGGATATAGCGGATTCTGTCGGGGATTCATTTTTCTTGGCGAAGAAAGCGACGGAAACGGATGCAGACATCATAGTGCTCTGCGGAGTCAGGTTCATGGGCGAGAGCGCAAAGGTCTTAAACCCTACGAAAAAGGTCCTGATACCGGATATGGCTGCCGACTGTCCGATGGCTCATATGGCGACTACGGACAGGATCGATGAGGTAAGAGAAAAGTACGATGACGTGGCCGTGGTCTGCTATGTGAATTCGACGGCTGACCTGAAGGCAGCAAGTGATGTCTGCGTGACGAGCGCCAACGCTCTGAAGATTGTGAGCAGGCTTCCACAGAGACACATCTATTTTATCCCGGATCAGAACCTGGCACACTACATAGCCGATCAGCTTCCGGAGAAGGAGTTTATCTTTAACGACGGATTCTGCCATGTGCATAATTCGATCAGTCTTGACGCTCTGAAGAAGACAAAGACCTTAAAGCCTGATGCCCCGGTGCTGGTTCACCCTGAGTGTAAGCCTGAAGTAGTGGCTGAGGCTGACTATGTAGGCTCTACTTCCGGAATCATAAAGTACGCCACAGAGTCTTCAGCTAAAGAATTCATCGTGGCGACAGAGCTTGGCGTAATGCATGAGCTTAAGAAGAGAAATCCGGATAAGACTTTCTATCCGGCAGGCCCGATGCAGATCTGCCCGAATATGAAGAAACTGACTATGGAGAAGCTGCTCCACGTGCTTAAAGAAGAGGATTCAGAGATCACTCTCCCGGAGAAACTGATGAGAGAAGCGAAGGCTCCGATGGAAGAAATGCTGAGGCTTGCGAAATGAAAAAGAGTTATGACGTTATCATAGTAGGGGCCGGAGTAGCAGGATGTTTTGCAGCGCTTCATCTGCCGCCTGACAGACGGATTCTTATGATCACGAAGGAGGATATCACTGAGTGTGATTCCTATCTGGCGCAGGGAGGCATCTGCGTGCTGAAGGATCCATCTGATTATGATGCATTTTTTGAAGATACGATGAAGGCGGGACACTACGAGAACCGGAAGGAATCGGTCGACTGTATGATCCGCTCGTCGAAGCCTGTCATAGAGGAGCTGATGGGTTACGGCGTGGATTTCGCGAGAAACCCGGATGGCACTCTGGAGTTTACCAGGGAGGGAGCCCATTCTACCAATCGTATCCTTCACCACGAGGATATCACGGGTGAGGAGATCACTACGCACCTGCAGGCAGCCGTAAAGAAGCTGCCGAATGTCGAGATCCACGAGCATACCAGGATGGTCGACCTTCTGACAGAAAATAACCGCTGTGACGGAATCGTCCTAATAGATGAGGACGGGAAGCTTCAGACAGTGTTTGCTTCGCATATTCTCCTGGCTACCGGTGGTATCGGCGGTATTTACGAGAACTCGACGAACTATCCTTCACTTACCGGTGATTCGCTGGCGCTCTGCCTGAGACACGGCATAAAACTCGAGCATGTGAACTACGTGCAGATACATCCGACCACTTTTTACAGTGAGAAAAAAGAGAGGCGTTTCCTGGTTTCTGAGTCAGTCAGAGGCGAGGGAGCAGTCCTTAGAGACAAGAACGGTGAGCGTTTCACGGATGAGCTGCTTCCAAGAGACCTCTTGAGCGCAGAGATCCTGAAGCAGATGGAGAAGGATCACACGAAGTACGTCCATCTCGATATGACGACGATCACGAAGTTTGATATAAGAAAGCGTTTCCCACATATTGTCGAGCACTGTCTCGAGTGCGGCATTGACCCGACGAAGGAGTATGTACCGGTCGTTCCGGCGCAGCATTACTTCATGGGCGGCATCTACGTAGATCTGAATTCGCACACTTCGATGGATCACCTCTATGCGTCTGGTGAGACCTGCTGCAACGGAGTCCACGGAAAGAACCGCCTGGCAAGCAACTCCCTTCTCGAGAGTCTTGTATTTGCGAAGAATGCGGCTGAGCACATGGTAGTCATCGACGGACAGAGAGCCTGGGAAGGCAGAAGCCCCAGATTTTTAAAAAATGCCGACAAGTCCTTAAAGGAGCTTTCGCAGATCTACGGCTTTGATCCGGACAGACTCTTAGATACTAAGGACGCCGATGAAGAGAACAAGCAGATGATCTGGGATGAGATCGACAGAGAGAATGCGCTGTGAGGATATAGGGAAAAGGATATAGGGGTTAGGAGTCAGGAAGGAGTTTTACAGAAATGACTGATATTACACTTAAGCTTAATGCCGATCCTTATATATTGTCGGCACTGAGGGAGGATGTCACATCTGAGGACGTGACGACAAATGCGATAATGCCTCAAAGTCAGCCTGGACAGGTCGACCTGATCGCAAAAGAGGACGGTATTCTCTGCGGGCTCGACGTGTTCAAGCGTGTATTCACTCTGCTCGATGATTCTACCGAATTCGAGATATTCGTAAAAGACGGTGAAGAGATCCACAAGGGTCAGAAGATTGCCGAAGTGCTTGGTGATATCAGGACTCTTCTCGTGGGTGAACGTACCGCTCTCAATTACCTGCAGAGGATGAGCGGCATCGCTACGATGACCCGCCAGATGGTAAAGCTGCTCGAGGGTTCGAAGACGAAGCTCTTAGACACCCGAAAGACCACTCCGAATATGCGTCTTTTCGAAAAATACGCGGTAAAGGTCGGAGGTGCCACGAACCACAGGTATAACCTGACTGACGGTATCCTGATAAAGGACAATCACATCGGGGCAGCAGGCTCTATCACAAAGGCCGTGCAGCTCGCCCGAGACTACGCTCCTTTTGTCAGAAAAATCGAGGTCGAGACCGAGACTATCGATCAGGTAAAGGAAGCTTTGGATGCCGGTGCAGAGATCATAATGCTCGATAATATGTCCCACGACACGATGAAGGAAGCAATCGCCCTGATAGGTGACAGGGCTGAGACAGAGATCTCCGGAAATGTCACTGAAGAGAATGTAGCGCAGATAAAGGATCTGGGCGCTGACTACGTATCTAGCGGAGCACTGACACATTCGGCTCCGATACTTGACCTGTCTCTTAAGAACCTGCATCCGGTGGACTGATATGGCTACGAGCATTTTTGTAATGGCACATAAGCCATATACTCCGCCGGAAGATCCGGTATACAAGACTATGTTCGTCGGAGCCCAGGGAAAGCAGGATATCATCCCGGGCTGCTTCAGGGACGATGTCGGCGAGGATAATATCAGTGACCTGAATCCTTACTTCAGCGAACTGACTGGCCTCTACTGGCTCTGGAAAAATTATCCGGGGCAGGAGAATATCGGCATCTGCCACTACCGCCGTTTTTTCATAAATGACAACCGGCAGATCATGACGGGACCGGAGTTTGATGATATTTTAAAAAGTTATGACATCATCACGACGAAGAAGCTGCCGTCAGAAAAGACAAACCGTGAGAATTACGCTGAAGCGCACTATGTAAAGGACATGGATCTGACCGGATATGCGCTGAAGAAGCTCTATCCTGAGTATGCGAAGGCCTATGATGAGATGACAGTGGCTCACGGGAACTATTTTGGGAACCTGTTCGTCACCTCGAGAGAGCTTTTTGACGAATACTGCACCTATCTGTTCAGTATCCTGACCGAGGTATCGTCGATGGTCGACATGACTGACTACGATGCATACGAACAGAGGCTTTACGGGTTTCTATCAGAGTTCCTGCTGATGCCTTTCGTACAGACCAGAGAGCTCAGAGTCTACGAGTGCCCGGTCGCTTTTTCGGGTGAAAAGGCTGAGACGAGGGAACTCGAGCTTGCAGTAGAAGAGCTTCTGCGGCAGGGAAAGACTGCCGAAGCAAAGGATTTTTTCAGTCGGATGTTAGAGCTGCGGCCTGACCTTACTATGCCGGATTCGGACCTCAGTGGGAATCTCGAGCTTACGCTTCTGGTGCTTTACATAAAGGATTTCGAAGAGCAGAACAGGGCGCAGAACTATGTTACACGTGAAAATGAGCTGTCGGCACTGCTTACCCATTTAAAGAAATGCTATGAGATCCTCAGAAAGATCTCAAACGACGAAGAACTGGATCCGGGAGACATCGGTTACATGAAGTTCACCGGGTTTGATAAGGCTTCTGCCGAGATAATCGCGGCAGGCGACCCTTCGGAGCGGTTCGGCAGAACTCCGCTCGACAGAGAAAAAATCGATGAATTTTTTGCATAAAAATACCACGATGGTTTTTACACCACCGTGGCTTTTTTATTTTTTAAACTGCTTTTGAAGAAGATGATTCTTCTTTCTCAGGCTCTTTTTCTACGCGGTCAGGATGCTCTTCAGCCCAGAGACGCTTTGCTACAGGAGCCCAGGCCTCAGCATAAGGCTTGGTCTTCTTGTACAGATCTGCCGGATCCTCAGGTGACTCAGGATCTGTAGGAACTGCTTTGCCTTCCTTTACGAGCTGGCCGAGGATCTCAGGATTCTCGAGCATCGGGCAAGGCTGGAGCATGTTCTTGTTAAACGGCTGCTGCTGTCTGTAGAGCTGGAAGATAGGCTGCTTGAAGCAGTCTAACAGGCTGTCTTTGCGGATATTCGCGCTGGAGTAGTGGATGAATACGCACGGATCGACGTCACCTCTGGCGTTGATGTGGCAGTACTCACGTCCTCCGGCTACACAGCCGCCTACGAACTCACCGTCGTTCTGGAAGTCGAGAGCGAAGATAGGCTTTCCGCCTTCAAAACCACGAATCTCACGAACTCTGTGGAACATGTACTCACGCTCCTCAGGAGTAGGGCAGAGTTCCGGAACTCCGGCAGCGCCTGTCGGCATATAGTGGAAGTACCAGATGTAACGGGCACCCTTCTCGATCAGGAGATCAAGGAACTCGTCACTGGTTACGTTCTTGTAGTTTACATGGGTGTAGCAGATGGAGCAGCCGAAGAAGAGCTTATACTTCTTTAACAGATCCATGGCATGCATTACCTTATCGAAAACTCCGGCGCCGCGGCGTCCGTCGTTTGCTTCCTCGAATCCCTCTACTGAAAGGGCGAAGCTCATATTTCCGCACTCGGCTACCTGCTTGCAGAACTCATCATCTATAAGAGTTCCGTTTGTGAACGGCTGGAAATATGAAGTGTTGTGCTTCTTTGCGAGCTTGATAAGGTCTGCTTTTCTGACGAGTGGCTCACCGCCTGTGAAAAGCCAGTTATGGATACCCATATCCTCGCCGTCTGTGATCAGCTTATCGAGCTCATCATATGTCAGGTTCAGCTTGTTACCGTACTCTGCGGCCCAGCAGCCTGTGCAGTGAAGGTTACATGCAGAGGTCGGGTCTACGAGAATGGTCCAAGGGATGTTACAATTTTCTTTTTCACCTAAGGCTCTGGTATCTTTATATCCTCTGAATGCTGATTCATATCCGAGATTCAAAGCAGCCATTTTGATCAGGCGGGGATCTACCTCATCGAAGATCTTGTTAGTGAACTTCATCCACTTGCTGTTCTCGTCCTCGAACTGGCCGCGGAGTGCATCATAGGCAGCGTCCGGCCATGTATCCTTCAGAACCTTCTGAACCAGATCGACCATCTGGCACATAGCTTTTCCTCTCCCCTTGTTTACGTGCTTTAATGCAGCAGTGATCGCAACATCAAAAGCTGCGCGCTCTGCCTTGTGCTTTAAGTCAGCCATTTGTATATAAACCTCCTACACATATATTTTCAATTATCATATGCCATTTTAATGGGTTAAAGAAAAAAATTCAAGACGACTTAACAAACGATTAACACATTTAGAAAATTGTAGCGTTTTGGGTTATATGCCAGAAACAGACACTTATTAAAAAAACTGATTATTGGTTATAATACAAAACTGTTATGCTAATTCATACTAAAGTAGTATGATAAGCAGTAATTAAATGAGGCGAATGAATTAACTGGTTTGATTCATCGATGGCATTTATTTTTCAAATCACGTAAAAACAGTTATAATCAGAATACAGCAATGGAGGCAGAAATGAAGATCACAGTTGATGGAGATGTCAAGGAAGTTAAGGACGGCGATGTCGTTGAGTTCCTGTATTTCATGGGAGGAGGCCAGTAATGCCATTTACAAATGAACAGCTAGAGAGATATTCGAGACATATTATTCTTAAGGAGATCGGCGTCAAAGGCCAGAAGAAGCTGATGAATGGAAGCGTCCTTATTATCGGTGCCGGTGGTCTTGGAGCTCCGGCAGCGATGTATCTGGCAGCGGCCGGCGTTGGAAAAATAGGTATTGCTGATGCCGATGTGGTCGACCTTTCAAATCTGCAGAGACAGATAATCCACACGACTGCTGATGTCGGAAGACCAAAGGTCGAGTCGGCTGCCGAAACGATGAGGGCGATAAACCCTGACGTCGAGGTTGTGACTTATCACGAGTTCATCTCCAGCGCGAACATAATGGATATCATAAAGGACTATGATTTCGTGCTCGATGGTACTGATAATTTCCCGGCAAAGTTCCTGATAAATGATGCCTGCGTTATGGCAGACAAGCCGTTTTCACACGCTGGCATCCTGAGGTTCAAGGGCCAGCTGATGACTGTCATACCTCACCAGAGCCCATGTTACCGCTGCGTTTTCAAGACTATGCCGCCAAAGGACGCGATCCCTACATGTAAGCAGGCAGGAGTTATCGGAGCAATGGCCGGAGTCATCGGTTCACTGCAGGCTCTTGAGGCTGTAAAATTCCTGACTGGCGCCGGTGAGCTTCTTACAGGAAGGCTTCTTACCTTTGACGCGCTTACGATGAAGTTCCACACTGTAAAGCTTCCGCCAAGAGGTGATGGCTGCGCTGTATGCTCCGACCACCCACAGATAACGGAGCTTATAGACTACGAGCAGCCGGCCTGCGATTTCAAACCCGGGAAGGACTGATCTATTGAAGATTACTATTAAGAAAAAGGATTATGAAAAAATACTCGATCACGCGAGAAAAGAGCGCCCGGATGAGGCCTGCGGGCTTATAGGCGGAGTTGACCGCGAGGACGGCGTCCGCGAGATAAGGAAGGTATATCTCCTTACAAATGTGGACCACACCAGCGAGCATTTTTCGCTGGATCCGAAGGAGCAGCTGGCAGCCGTAAAGGATATGAGAAGCAATGGTTTAAGGCCACTCGGCAACTGGCATTCGCATCCGTCCTCACCATCGCGTTCGTCTCAGGAGGATATCAGGCTTGCTTTTGACAGGAATGCGAGCTACCTGATCCTGTCTCTTATGGACGATAAAAATCCCATCCTGAATTCATTTCATGTGGAAAACGGGGTGTCAACGAAGGAAGATCTCGAGATAGTAGATTGATACTGCTTTATGGGCGTGACTTCTGACATCTGAAGTCATATAATTGGTATCTGGTGTCTGCGGTTAGTTTTTCAAGAGACAGACGCAAAAAATAAAAAGTATGTAGAAAATGAGGTAGTGAAAATGGCTGTAGATTATGCAACTCTTAAAAAAGGCGGCTGGATGCGCCAGAAGCAGAAGAATAAGTTTGCCCTGAGAGTCCATGTAGTCGGCGGGACTCTTACTGCTGAGCAGCTGCTCGGCATTCAGAAGGTGGCTGACAAATACGGCCACGGTTATGTGCATCTGACTGCGAGACAGTCGCTTGAGATTCCATGGATGGATGCCGCGGATATAGAGAATATCAAAAAGGACTTAGCCGAGTACGGCGTTACTCCTTCTGTCTGCGGTCCGCGTGTCAGGACCACGACTGCCTGCCAGGGCAGCGCTACCTGCCCTTCGGCCTGCATCGATACCCAGGACCTTGCGAAGAAGATCGATAAGAGATATTTTGCAAGGGAGCTGCCTGGAAAATTCAAATTCGGTGTTACAGGCTGCCAGAACAACTGCCTTAAGACCGAGGAGAACGATATCGGAATCAAGGGCGCAGAGCGGGTTGAATGGCTTAGTGACAAGTGCATTGCCTGTGGCGTCTGTGTAAAGGCCTGCCGTGAGAACGCTATCGAGCTTAAGGATGGAAAGATCTCGATCGATATGGACAAGTGCTCCTACTGCGGCAGATGCGCCAAGGCCTGCCCGGTTGATGCCTATGAGGAGCATCCGGGATTTATCATGTCATGGGGCGGCCTGTTTGGAAACCACATTCACAGAGGTAATCAGATCGTGCCGTTCTTTGAAGGCGAGGACACTCTTTTCAAGCTCTGCGACGCGACTGTGGATTTCTTCGACAAGAACGCGCAGCCTGGCGACAGACTCCAGTTCGCCATTGACAGATACGGCCAGGACAAGTTCGACGAGATGATAAAGAAGATTTATGATGAGGACATAAATAAGGAAGAAGTATCAGATATTAAAGTAGATGAGACCGTAGACATCACCGACGTGGTCTGCCCGGTTACCTTTGTAAAGACAAAGGTTGCCCTTGAGGAGCTGGATGACGGACAGATCCTTTCGGTCCACATGAATGACGGCGAGCCTGTCCAGAACGTTCCCAGGAGCGTCAAGGAGGAAGGACATCAGATATTAAAGCTCATCGACAACGAGGATGGCACCTACGACCTGATCGTAAAAAAGGTCGGTGAATGAAAAGACAAACGCCGCAGTCCGGAAGGGCTGCGGTTATTTTTTTGTGCAGTTGTAGTGACATCGGAAGAGATTTCTGATAGAATATTCAGGATAACGAATTCAGCTATCACACTTGATAAAAATAACTGGATCATCTGATCGGGGAGGTGCCGTGAATAGTAACGATTCACCATTAGAAAAGAGGAATAAATGAGTAATACCAACGCAAAGCAGATCCATACAGGAATGCGGGCCATTGACCTCGCCTACTGCGGCATGTTTGTAGCGCTTATGGTCATCGGAGCAAAGATCAATATCGTGCTTCCTATCGGGACAGGAGTCACCGTATCACTGCAGATACTTTTTGCAGTGATGGCCGGTCTTCTGCTCGGAGCCAGGGACGGATTCATCAGTGTATTTATCTACCTTCTGATCGGACTTCTGGGACTTCCGGTCTATGCGCATGGAGGCGGCCTCTGGTATGCCTTGAAGCCTACGTATGGCTTTATCATAGGATTTGTTTCCGCAGCCTTCCTTGCGGGACTTTTAAGGGGCCTGCTTAAAAAGAGAACACTCGCCGCGTTCCTGATCGCCGGTGAGATAGGGATGCTGTCCTATTATCTGTGGGGACTTCTCTATTTTTACCTGATGTCAGATTTCTTTCTGCCGAACGCACAGCCGATAGGATTCAAGGAACTCATGACTGTATGGTTTTTAAGCACAGTCTGGATCGACGCGATAATCGCAGGTCTGGCTTCGGTGATAGCGTACAGGCTTTATCCTGTAGTTGAAAGGCTCAGAGAAAATTTCAGGTAGCATATGACATATTTTCCATTTTACTGCGATATAGAACAGAAGAAATGGCTCCTCGTCGGAGGAGGCAGAGTGGCGGCTGGCAAGTTCAGCCGTCTTATTGCGTTTACAGAAAAAATTACTGTGATAGCGCCGGATATCTCCAGTGAGATAAGAGAAAACGCACCCTCCGGAGTTCTTTTTCTCGAAAGGGATTTTGAGGAGGCTGATCTGGGCAGGGCCGATATCGTCGTTGCGGCGACCGGAGACAGGCAGCTTAACGCCTGGATCGCCTCCGCATGCAGGAGCAGGGGGATAATGGTAAACGCTGTTGATGATCCTGACAACTGCGATTTTATTTTTCCTGCTATAATAAAAAGGGGCAGGCTTACTGTAAGCGTTTCGACTGATGGAGCAAGTCCTGTCTACGCCGCGGCACTGAAGAAAGAGATCAGCGATCTGGTGCCGGAGGATATAGACCTTATCCTTGAAAAAATGGCTGCTCTGCGTAAAACTGTTCCTGAGAGATTTCCTTCCTTTACGCAGCATGAGCGCGGGATGCTTTACAGAAAGGCTCTGGATCAGATGCTTGATGACAGCGGAGCTGAGGTTGATATAGATTCCCTCGCGGAGGAAATAAGTTGCGGGCGTGAATAGATCAGGTGACTTAAGAGAGGACTTTATGAGTGATATAGTAATTGCGTCGCGGGGCAGCAGGCTTTCGATGGCACAGGTGGATATAGTGGATACCGCGCTTAAAAAGTGCGGCGTCAGGTCGCAGAGACTCGTTATTTCGACAAAGGGAGATATCAACACCTCGTCGGCGCTAAAGGAGATAGGCGGAAACGGCCTCTTTGTGCGTGAGATTGAAGAGGCTCTGTCTGACGGCAGGGCCGATATAGCTGTTCACAGCGCAAAGGATCTGCCCTATCAGCTGGCGGACGGCATGACTATAGGGGCAGTTGTAAAAGCGGCAAGCCCGGCAGACCTGCTTGTGATAAAACCCGGTCATGAAGACAGCCTCCATGTCATAGGGACCGGAAGCACCAGGAGGAAAGCCGCCGTAATGCGCTTATACCCTGATGCAGTCGTAAAAAATATCCGCGGCAATGTGGAGACAAGGCTTAAGAAGCTTTCCTCAGATGACTATGACGCTGTTGTTCTTGCGAGAGCCGGCGTCGACAGGCTGGGCATCGATCTGAGCGGTTACACTGTAAAGGAGTTTTCGCCAGATGATATGATACCTGCCTGCGGTCAGGGCATTGTGGCGGTAGAGTGCAGAAGCGACGATTCTTACGTTCTCAAGGTCCTTGAAAAAATAAACGATGCTGAAACCGGCAGGCGTTTTGCTGTCGAGAGGTATCTGTTTGAGCTGATGAAGGCGGACTGTTCACTGGCTGTCGGGGTGCATGCCGTGATCTGCGGTGACGACCTGAGGGTCTATGGACTTTTTGAAGGCAGGACCTGTGTAAAAAGCGGCAGGTACAGCGACTACAGGACGCTTTGCAGACAGATAGCGGACGAGATATACAGGCAGCAGGCGAGGTGAGCTTATGGAAAAAAACGGACATGTATACCTGGTCGGGGCCGGATGCGGCAAAGGACTTATCACTGTGGAGGGACTTCGGGTGCTGAAAAGCGCAGAGGTCCTTGTCTATGACGATCTGATAGATGAGGGCCTGCTTTCGGAGGCGCCGGAGGACGCCGTCAGGCTCTATGTAGGGAAGCGCGCCGGAAGGCACAGTAAAAAGCAGGACGAAATAAACCAGATCCTTATCGAAAATGCAGGCAAAGGGAAAAGAGTGGTCAGGCTGAAAGGCGGAGACGCCTTCGTATTCGGCCGCGGAGGCGAAGAGTATAAGGCCGTGACAGACGCAGGATACAGCTGCAGCGTCATTCCGGGAGTAAGCTCGGCGATAGCTGTCCCTGAGCATGTCGGGATTCCGGTCACGCACAGAGGAGTCGCACGCTCTTTTACGGTGGTGACCGGACACACTATGGACGGCAGATCTGAGGATTTTGAGGCACTTGCACACCTGAAGGGAACCCTTGTTTTTCTTATGGGACTGCATTCCTGTGCTCATATCTCAGAGCAGCTGATAAAATACGGTAAATCGCCCGATACTTTTGCCTCCATTATTTCAAGGGGTTTCTCTCATAAAGAGAGACGATACGATACGACGCTTGCGGATCTGGCTCATACATCAGAGCAGGCGGAGCCTCCGGCAGTGATCGTGATAGGGGATACCGCCGGAATGCATTTTTCAGATGAAGCGTCATGTAAAGGAGACAGGAAGGTCTGTCTGGATGACCTGCCGCTGTATGGCACGCAGATAGCTGTTACCGGGACAGAGAGCTTTTCGGAAAAAACCGCGGAGGTGCTGAGAGGATACGGCGCAGAGGCGAAAGCTGTAAAGACGATGGAAATAGTACCGGAAGAAAATCCTGATCTCTGTGACACAGAGCAATACAGATGGCTCGTCTTTACCAGCCCGAACGGGGTAAAGACCTGGTTCGGACGCTTATTAAAAAGCGGACTGGACCTGCGAGAGCTGTATGGAAAGCGCATTGCGGTCATAGGAAGAGGAACGGCGGATACACTAAGAGGCTTCGGCTTAACGGCGGATTTTATCCCGACAGAGTATACTGCCTTCTCTCTCGGCAGGCAGCTGGCTTTAAAAATCTCCTCCGAGGGAGATCCTGAAAATGACAGGGTGCTGATCTTAAGGGCCGCAAACGGCTCAAAGATGCTTACCGAGGAGCTTTATAAAGCCGGAATAGCGTTTGAGGACAGAGCTGTCTACAGGGTCGTATCGGTTCCTGACGCTTACGACAGATTTTCTGACTGCGACTATGTCGTCTTTGGCAGTGCCGGAGGAGTGAGGGCATTTTTTAAGGAAGGCAGAGATTTTCGTGAGGGAAAAAACGATGTAAGACTTGTGGCCATCGGCCGGTATACTGCAGGTGAGCTCGTTAAACACACCAGGTGTGATATCATAACGGCGCATGAATTCTGTGCCGAAGGAATAGCGAAGGCCATTATAAACGACAGGAGGCAGGCTGCTCGCGGCCTGCTGTGAACTTATCAGGAGGAAGAAATGACACTGCAGCAGCTTAACTATGTCGTAAAAATATCCGAGACCAAGTCAATGAACAAGGCGGCGAAGAAACTCTACGTCACGCAGTCGGCGCTTTCGAGCACCATCAAGGCGCTTGAGGACGAGCTCGGAGCGCAGATTTTCATCAGGACGAACAGAGGGATGGTACTGACCGCTGACGGTGAGAAGCTGCTGTCTTACGCCAGGCAGATAGTCAGACTCTCAGATATGATAAGCGAAGATTTCAGCAGCGAAAGGTCGAAAAAACGCTTCAGTGTTTCAACACAGCACTATTCATTTGCTGTTGCTGCTTTCGTTAAACTGGCTTCTGAGCTGAGCTTAAGCAGCTATGAGCTGTCGGTCAGTGAAACTAAGACTGCCGGTATAATTGAAAATGTCCGGGGCCTGAGGAGTGATCTCGGAATCATGTATATAGACGAGTTCAACCGGGCACCGATGATGAAGACCCTGAAGGAGAACGAGCTCGAATTTGTCCCGGTGGTCGACTGCCCGGTATACGTATTTATCAGTAAAGACCACCCGCTGGCCGGGAAGGAACGAATCTCATTTGAGGAGCTCTCCGATTATCCGTGCCTTGCCTTTGACCAGGGAGAAAATAACGCGTTTTATTTTTCAGAGGAAGTGTTCAGTACCAAAAAATATCAGCAGATAATAAAAACCTGTGACAGAGCGACGATGATAGAGCTGATGATAGGACTTAACGGGTACACCCTCGGATCAGGCATACTGGTTAATGATGTGAGTGACACAAGGTTTGTCGCGGTGCCATTCGACAGCGACGACGTGATGACGATCGGCTACATCCACCGCAGGGATTTACCACTGTCCGATCTGGCTGTCAGGTATCTGGAGCTGCTTCGCGCCGAGTGCGAAAAAAAGGGAGCATCCGTCACGGTACTTGAGAAATTCTCTGATTTGATGTAGAGTATAGAGAATAGTAATAAATGAGGAAAATATATGAAGACTGGACTTATAGTAGAGGGCGGAGGAATGAAGTGCGCGTACTCGGCAGGAGTGCTCGACGTGTTTATGGAAAACGGGATAAACTTCGACTACGTAAGTGGGGTTTCGGCAGGAAGCGCCTGCGCAGCATCTTATCTGGCAGGGCAGCGCGAGAGAAACCGCAGGTTCTATTCAATCCACTCCATGTCTAAAAAATACGCAGGAGTCGAGAACCTGATAAAGACCGGCAGCTTCTTCGGACTCGACTATATCTACTCGACGCTTACGAACAGTGACGGGGCAGATCCCCTCGATTATCCGGCTATCATGGCAAACCCGGCAGAGTTTGAGGTCGTGGCTACAGACGCAGTGACAGGACATGCAGCTTATTTTAATAAGAATGACATGAGCCAGGATCACTATGAAGCGATAAAGGCGAGCTGCGCGCTTCCAGTCATGAGCAATCCGCAGGTAGTAAATGGAAGAGAGTATTTTGACGGCGGAGTCAGCGATTCCATCCCTATACAGAGAGCATATCAGCAGGGAGTCAGGAAGGCAGTCGTCATTTTTTCAAAGCCAGAGGGCTATCTGATGAAGCCACAGGGTCATAAGCTGCTCTACTCAGTGGCGCTGCTTAAGTATCCGGCAGTGGTCTATAGGCTAAGTCACAGACACGAGTTCTACAACAGGCAGATCACAAAGGTCAGGAAACTGAGAGACGAGGGTAAAGTACTCACATTTTCACCGTCCGCAAAGATAAAGGTCAGCACCTACAAAGTAGACCAGGACGTGATGGAGGCACTTTACGCAAATGGAAGACAGGACGCAGAGGCGAGAGTTTCAGAACTTAAAGACTTTTTAGGACTGAAATAGGAGATTTTATTTTGTCATACAAAGTGAAAAATTTCTGGATGGCGTTTGTCCCACCGATCATGATCCTGGCGATCCAGAGCATCGTCTCGTGGGTCGGCGCGATGTTTCTGCTGATGTCGAAGGCTATCACGTACCGTGGCGATGATGCGCAGAAAATGGCCGAAAGCTTCACTTCTGCGCTCTCAGGCTCCACGTTTATGTCGGTATCGCTACTTATATATAGTATTATTTCAATACTCATCTTTGTGCCGTGGTGGAAGAAAAAAAGAGTCACTTTCGACGCAAGAGGCATGTCGTTCCGGGGATTCAGGATCGTCAGAATGGTCATCGGCATCATTCTTTTCGTGATCGGCGCGCAGATCGTGGCAAACTACCTGGTCAGTTTCCTAAGCGCCGTGTTCCCAAAGGAGCTTGTCAGGTATTCGAAGCTGATGAAGTCAGCCGGGCTTGATCGGATGTCACTTACGCCGGTCATGGCGATATACACGGCTGTCCTTGGCCCGATCACCGAGGAGCTCGCATTCAGGGGACTTTCTCTGGGCTACCTGAAAAAATCCCTGCCGTCTTTTGCTCTGGCGAATATAGTACAGGCACTTCTTTTTGGTTTTATCCATCTGAATTTCATCCAGGGCGCCTATGCGTTTATGATCGGGCTGCTCTTAGGCTATGTGGCGCACAGGACCGGAAGCCTGCTGCTTTCGATGGTACTCCACATCTGCTTTAATTCGAGCTCGTTCATCCTGCAGGCGGTTTCACCGAAGGCCATAAATGGTGGCGCTTTCGTAGCCTTTGCCACACTGGTGCTCGCTATGATGGCAGTCTACATCGCCATCGTGCTGCTCATATCATCGCAGCCCATCGCCAAAGAAAAATAAAAAGGGCGGCCCGACTGGTTACTGCGTCCCTGACAGAGGCAGCATTTAAAGAACCAGTCGGGCCGCCTTAAAGACCCATCCATAAGGAGATACATGTCATTCGTTCATCTGCACACGCATACGCAGTACTCGATACTCGATGCGTCGAATAAGATAGATAACTACATAGCGAGGCTTAAGGACCTGGGCATGACGGCCGGGGCGATAACCGATCACGGCAATATGTACGGCGCCATCGAATTTTACCAGAAGGCGATGAAGGCTGGCATAAAGCCGATCATCGGCTGCGAGATGTATGTCGCGACCGGAAGCAGATTCGATAAGAATTCACAGAAAGGTGATACGAGATACTATCACCTTGTTTTATTATGTGAAAATATGACCGGCTACCAGAACCTGATAAAGCTGGTCTCCATCGGAAACACCGAGGGCTTTTACTTCAAGCCACGAATAGATCACGAGTGCTTAGAAAAATATCACGAAGGCCTGATCTGCCTCTCAGCCTGCCTGGCGGGAGAAGTCTCACAGGGCGCCCAGGTCTCCTATGAAAAGGCGAAGGAGGCAGCACTCTGGCACGATAAGGTCTTCGGCAGAGGAAACTATTTTCTTGAGATGCAGGACCATAAAGACGGCAGTATGCTGCAGAGGGTCACAAACCAGGCAGTCATCCGTATCCACCAGGAAACCGGAATCCCTATGGTAGTCACAAACGACTGCCATTACACGCTTCCTGAAGACGCAGCGGCACATGATATCCTGCTCTGTATGCAGGAGAATAAGCTGGTAACAGACGAGGACAGAGTTCGCTACGACGGCGGCCAGTATTATGTAAAGAGTGAAGACGAGATGCGCGAGCTCTTCCCTGGCTTTGATGAAGCGATAGATAACACCGGAAAAATAGCCGACCGCTGCGATGTACGCTTTGAGTTCAATGTCTACAAAAAGCCGTCGTACACGCTTCCGGAGGGACATGAGGACCAGACGGCACTCGAATTTTTAACGGAGCTTATAAAGAAGGGCTTTAAAGAAAAATTCGAGAATAATCCGGAGTACGATGTGGCTCAGGTCGAGGCTATCAGAAAAGACACAGAAGACGAGCTAAAGGTCATCACCGAGAAGGGTTTCGTAGAGTATATCCTGATAGTCTGGGACTATATCAACTGGGCGAACACCCACGGCTGCAAGACCGGCCCTGGGAGAGGCTCGGCGGCGGGAAGCCGTGTCTGCTACTGCATCGGGATCACTACAGTCGACCCGGTCAGGTATAACCTCCTGTTCGAGCGATTTTTGAACCCGGAGCGAGTCTCAATGCCTGATATCGACGTCGACTTCGAGGATAAAGAGAGAAGCCGGGTCATAAACGACTATATTTTTAAAAAATATGGCGAAGACCATGTGAGCCTTATCACGACCTTCCAGAATATGAAGGCAAAGGCAGTCATAAAGGATGTCGGCCGCGCGATGGGAATACCGTATTCGGTAACGAACAGGGTGTCCAAAATGATCCCGAACGAGCTGAACATCACCCTGACCGATGCACTGAAAAAGAGCCCGGATTTAAAAGAGGCAGCAGAGGAATCAGAAGAGAACAAACGCTGGTTTTCGACCTCGATAGAACTCGAGGGAATCCCTAAGTCTACCGGAGTCCATGCGGCGGGAGTCGTTATCTACCCGGAGAGAGCGGACGAGTGTATGCCGCAGGGACGCTCAAAGGACGGAACCCCGGCCTGCGAGTATAACATGATCCAGCTCGAACAGCTCGGCTACCTGAAGATGGACTTCCTTGGACTCCGTACCCTTACAGTCATAAAGGACGCGGTGAAAAACGTAAAGGATTCGCGTGGGATAGACGTGGACATCGACCATATCGACCTCGATGACCAGCAGGTATTAGGCTTTATCGGAACCGGAAAAACCGACGGAGTTTTCCAGCTCGAGTCATCGGGAATGCAGTCTTTCATGAAGGAACTGAAGCCTTCACATTTCGAGGATATCATAGCAGGCATTTCGCTGTACCGCCCGGGTCCTATGGATTTTATCCCTGCATACATAAAGGGAAAAAAGGACCCGACAGCCGTAGTCTACAAGTGCAGGGCCTTAGAGCCGATACTTAAAGACACCTACGGCTGCATCGTCTACCAGGAGCAGGTCATGCAGATAGTGCAGCGGCTTGCGGGCTACTCGATGGGACAGGCCGACATCGTGCGTCGCGCGATGTCGAAAAAACACCAGGATGAGATAGATGCCGGACGCCGCACCTTCGTGTACGGAAACGATATCCCCGAGGGAGAAAAAGGCTACGTGCCTGGCTGTATAAAAAATCACATCTGCGATACAGATGCCGAGTCAGAGCGTATCGCAAACGAGATCTACGATTCGATGATCGACTTTGCGAAGTACGCGTTCAATAAATCCCACGCCGCCTGCTATGCCGTGCTTAGTATGCAGACAGCCTGGCTTAAGTTCTACTATCCGTCTGAGTATATGGCTGCCCTGCTGACGTCTGTCATCGACTCATCGACAAAGATGATCGACTACCTGAACGCTACCAGGGAGATGGGGATAAAAGTCCTGCCGCCTGACGTAAATACCGGATTCAGCGAGTTTTCGGTAGAGGACGGCAATATCCGCTTCGGGCTGAACGCGATAAAGGGCATAGGTGCTTCACTCGTGAGCGAGATCTTAGGAGAGAGGGAGCGGGCCGGAAAGTTTGTCTCATACGACGATTTTCTGACGAGATGTCTCCCACTCGGCCTAAAGAAAAATCACGTCGAGAACCTCGTGAAGTCCGGTGCCTGTGACTGTTTCGGCTATCACAGGAGAGAGATGTACGCCGGGATAAATTCGATGATGGACGACATCGCAAAGGAGCAGAAGGAATCGGTTTCAGGACAGATGTCATTTATGGACATGCTGGGCGGCGAGGAGAGAAAGCGTTTCGAGCACAGAGTTCCTACAAGTCCTGAGTTCGATCGTGACATGAAGCTCTCCTTTGAAAAGGATGTCTTAGGCATATACATCAGCGGCCATCCGCTCGAGGAGTACCTTCCTGTCATAAAGAAAAATGCGACCCTGAGTTCCAGGGACTTCAGATTAAGCGATGAGTCAGGAACTCCGGCGGTAAGGCAGAACCAGAGGGGAACTGTCGCAGTAGTCATCACCGGGGTATCGGTCAAATATACGAAGACGAACAGGGCGATGGCTTTTGTGACCGGAGAGGACATGCAGGGACCACTCGAGATCATATTTTTCCCGGACTGCTACGACAAGTACCGCAGTGACCTGGCGGAGGATGTCAAGTGCCTGATAAAAGGGCACGCATCGGTCGATGATGAAAAAGATGCCACTTTTATAGCGGATGACCTCATAAAATTTACCGACATCCCACAGGAGGTCTGGGTGCGCTTTGCTGACATGGACGCTTATAAGGCGGCTGAGCCCCGGATGGAAAAAATGTTCGGCCTTGCGAATGAAGGACACGACAGATGCATCATCTACATATCAAAGACAAAGCAGATGAAAGACCTGCAGAGGACGTTTGAGGCGACCGGACTTGTCATAGACCAGCTTATGAAACTGGCCGGAGAAGAAAATGTCAGCGTGACCGGAGGGCATATCTGAGAAAGCTCTTGAAACTGACGCAAAAAAGCATTAAAATGAACGGCGGAGAAGATTTTTTGGAGGAATACATATATGGCAAAAGAAGTAAATACTATAGGTGTGCTGACAAGCGGCGGTGATGCGCCAGGAATGAACGCCTGCATCAGGGCAGTGGTCCGCCAGGCTATTGCCAGAGGCAAGAAAGTCATGGGAATCCGCAGAGGTTACGCAGGTCTCTTAAATGAGGAGATCGAGCCGATGGATACCCACAGTGTTTCAGATATCATTTCACGCGGCGGTACTATCCTGCAGACTGCACGCTGCCTTGAGTTCAAGGAGCTCGAGTACCAGAAGCAGGCAGCTGAAATCTGCCGTGAGCATCAGATCGACGGTCTCGTAGTCATCGGCGGTGACGGCTCATTCAAGGGAGCACAGAAGCTCTCAGCCCAGGGCATCAACACTATCGGAGTTCCTGGAACCATCGACCTCGATATCGCCTGCACAGATTACACTATCGGATTCGATACCGCTGTAAACACAGCTATGGAAGCTATAGATAAAGTCCGTGATACTTCTACTTCACACGAGAGATGCTCGATCATCGAGGTTATGGGACGTGGAGCCGGATATATCGCACTCTGGTGCGGCATAGCAAACGGAGCAGAGGATGTACTTCTTCCAGAGCTTTACGACTACGATGAGCAGACTATCGTAAACCACATCATCGACGGCAGACGCCGTGGAAAGCAGCATCATATAATCGTAAACGCTGAGGGAATCGGACATTCAGCATCCATGGCAAAGCGTATCGAGGCTGCTACAGGCATCGAGACCCGTGCCACTATCCTCGGACACATGCAGCGTGGCGGTTCGCCGACAGCTAAGGACAGAGTTTACGCTTCTACGATGGGAGCTATGGCCGTAGACCTTCTGTGTGAGGGAAAGAGCGACAGACTTGTAGCCCATAAGCACGGCGATTTTGTAGATTTTGATATCGATGAGGCTCTTGCCATGACAAAGACTCTTGACCCGTATCAGGTAGAGATCTGCAAGACCCTTGGCAACAGCAACTACAAGCTGACAGACAAGTGATCACCTCAAAAAATAACGAACTGATCAGATACGTGAAAAAAATCTCCTCAAAGCCGAAAGCGCGCCGCGAGGAGAAAGTATTTTTTGCGGAGGGAAGGAGGCTTCTTTCGGAGACGCCTTCTGATCTCCTGGTAAAAGTCCTGGTTTCGGAGGATTTTTCCTATGGGGATACTCCTGCCGATCAAAAGCTTCAGGATGTTTTAAGCACCTGCGGAGACGTGGAAGAAGTCTCGGCGGGCGTTTTTTCTGAGTTCTCGGAAACTAAGCACAGTCAGGGGATAGCAGCGATCGTAAAGCAGCCGTCTTATGATCCTGAAGACCTGCTATCTGACGATCCGCTTCTTCTGGTGTTAGAAAATGTCCAGGACCCCGGGAACCTGGGGACCATGGTGCGCACTGCACTGGGAGCAGGAGCGAGCGGTATCATCATGACAAAGGACTGCGTGGACATTTTTTCTCCGAAGGTGGTCAGGTCCACGATGGGAGCCATCTACCGGATGCCATTTTTCTTTGTTGAAAACGCAGCGGAGGCGATAGAGCTGCTTCGTGGAAAAGTGAGGACTTTTGCCGCTTCACTGGGTGGAGAGAAGACTTACGACAGGTGTGATTTTTCAAAAGGGACGGCTTTTCTGATCGGAAACGAGGGAAATGGTCTGCGCCCGGAGACCGCTAAAGCCTGCGATGAAGAGATGCTTATCCCGATGGAAGGCGGGCTTGAGTCTTTAAACGCTGCGATGGCAGCAGGCATCCTGCTCTACGAAGCACACAGACAGAGACATGAAGATTTGGTTTAAACTGGTAAAAAACCGCCACATCGTAAAAGATACGACGATCACCGACGAAAGCGACGATACGAGGACTCACAAGGTCTTCCGATCGCTCGAGGAGGCAGCGCACGAGCTGGATGTCGGCGTTCCGACGTGGCTGGATCTGAATATAAAGGATTTCAAGCGTTTTGCGAAGACCCGTTTCACGCAGGATTCGTTTATCGAGACGCTCGAGGGAGATTATCTGGAGATGGAGGTTTTAGAAGAGGACTGAAAAATGGACCAGGTAGCATATATGCATCAGCTCGCAGGTCAGAAGGAAATCGACACCTGGACGAGGATAATGCTGTTATACCGCTCGGCGGTTGAAGAAATAAACACAAAGATAGACATATTAAACGATGAGTTCCAGCAGACCCACCGTTATAATCCTATAGAGTACGTGAAAAAAAGAGTCAAGTCACCTGAGAGCATCGCGAAAAAATTAAAGCGTCTGGGCTATGAGGACGACATCGAAAATATGGTGACCCACTGCAACGATATTGCGGGGATCCGTATAGTCTGCTCTTTTACGTCAGATATCTACAGGCTGGCCGACATGATCGGACGCCAGTCAGACATCACCGTGCTCTCCATAAAGGACTATATCAAGCATCCGAAGGTCAGCGGCTACAAGAGCTATCACATGATAGTCACGATCCCGATATTTTTATCAGACAGCGCGGTCGACACGAAGGTCGAGATCCAGATCAGGACCATAGCCATGGACTTCTGGGCTTCCCTCGAGCACAAGATCTACTATAAGTTCGAAGGCAGCGCCCCGGCCTATATCAGCCACGACCTGCGCGAGTGCTCGCAGATAGTCTCGATGCTCGATGCGAAGATGCTCTCCCTGAACGAAGCCATCATGCGTGAAAAAAAGCGCCAGGACGACGAGCTCGCCGTAGAGCATAACGCCCACGAGCGGCTCGATTCCCTTTTGAACAGAAAGTCAACGACTCACGACTAAAGTCGCGAGTTTGCAGTAATAACAGTTCCCGAGTTCGTTATGAAGGCGGGAACTGTTTTTTATGTTAGGCAAACCTAAATCTTGCCACTTGATTTTGTACTAATAATCGGTTATAATGCTCATTGTATACAGCACAGGAGAAAAAACAATTAAATAATGTGCTATTTTCAGAACAAGGCTTGATTTTTTCGGAGAAATGCAAAAGGAGGGCCATTGAATCAGATAATTGAAAAGGCGTATGCGAAGATAAACCTTGGCCTGCAGATCACCGGAAAAAGGCCGGACGGCTACCATCTGCTTTCTATGGTCATGCAGACCGTAAGTCTCTATGACAAGGTCGGCATCTACCGGACAAATGATTCAGATGAGATCTCTATGGACATGGATTTCGGAGGCAGGCACCCGGAGGAGGAGATCACCTGCGACGGCGATAACCTCTGTATAAAGGCTGCACAGCTGATCTGCGGCAAGCTGCCGGAAAGCCACGGCTACTATATGCATCTCGTAAAGAATATCCCGTCAGCCGCCGGAATGGCAGGCGGAAGCTCTGACGCAGGCGCAGTTCTTCGTGGGATAAACCGGATAGAGGGAAACTATTTTTCAAAGGAGGAGCTTCTATCTATGGCGCTGGAGCTCGGAGCCGACGTGCCATACTGTATAGATGGTGGGCTGGCGCTCTGCGAAGGGATTGGAGAAAAACTGACGCCGATAGAAGCAGACTTCGATGCCTTGCTCCTTCTGGCAAAGCCGGCCGAGGGAATCCCGACGCCGGCGGCCTACAGGTATTACGATGATCATCCGGATACGGAGCACGGTGATATCACAGGTGTTATAGACGGCATTAAGAAAAATGATATTTTTCTTATCAGCAAGAACATCCACAACGACCTCGAGAATGCAGCGAAGCATTTCTGCCCATCCATCTCGCAGATAGAGGAGCTGATGCTGACAGAGGGTGCTCTGCTTTCCAGAGTCACAGGCAGCGGCCCGACAGTCTTCGGCATCTTTGAAACCGACGAATACCGCCGCTCAGCCGCCGCAGCCCTCAGAGAGACCGGCCTCTGCGCAGATGTGATATATGCGAACTGTATAAAGCCGGACTATTATCCGCCATCACCTATAAGGAAAGGAAATCATATAATATGGAACTGAAACTCGACATGAACTCATATCTTCCGCTCAGAGATGTGGTCTTCAAGACCCTGAGAGACGCGATCCTGAAGGGTGAGCTCGAACCGGGAGAGAGATTGATGGAAATCCACCTGGCAAATAAGCTGGGCGTATCAAGGACACCGATCCGTGAAGCCATCAGGATGCTTGAAAAAGAGGGACTTGCGGTAACTATTCCGAGAAAGGGCGCCCAGGTAGCGCAGATGACAGAAAAAGATCTGCTCGACGTGCTGGAGATAAGGGATGCTCTGGATGAACTGGCAGTGTCGGATGCCTGCGAGAGGATGGAAGAGGATGACTTCGTACAGCTTGAGAAAGCGATGAAGGACTTCGTTGAAGTCACAAAGACCAACGATGTCCGCACGATAGTAGAGGCAGATGAAGCCTTCCACAGTGTCATCTATGACGCCACAAAGAACCCGAAGCTCGGCCATATCATAAAGAACCTGAAAGAGCAGATGTACCGTTACAGATACGAGTATGTAAAGCAGGATAAGGACTACACGGATCTGGTCGAAGACCATTCGAAGATCCTCGACGGACTCAAGAGAAAAGACGTAGATTATGTCAAAAAAGTCATGCACGACCACCTGCAGAATCAGGTCGACTCCGTAAGCCGCGTGATCCGTGAGCAGAATAAGGCGAGCGCCAGGAAAAATGCCGAAAACGGCAAGTAAAAAGAGAGTAATACTATATGACAGCAGATGTAAAAGTACGGATGAGATCAGTGCAGAAGGCCGATGACCTGGCAGACATAAATACCACGGAAACCGATGGCCGCCTGACAGTTTCTCCCGATAAAAAATTCATGCTGCGTTTTGATACGACAGATGAAAACGGAGTCACTTCGACCACCATAAAGTCTAAGGACTCCGATCATATAACGGTGACCCGAAAGGGTATTACAGAAACAAAAATGGAGTTCGACGCCGACGCGCCAACTCCATTTCTTTATCGTACCCCCCTGGGCACGCTTGAATTCATGCTCAAAACCTATGAAATCAGTCTCATCACAGATGAGACTCCATCTCTTTCCCTGATACTCAGATACTACCTTTATAATTCTGGCGCCTGCGTCTCGACCAACAGTATAGAGCTTACGACAGGCTAAGCAGGTAGCAGTTTAAAGCCTCAGGACCCGCATGCCGACAGGTAGCGGGTCAGGGGAACTTCGCCTTTACTGCTTTGCCTGCTGTTCCCTGATCTTGCGGTTGGCCCAGGCACGTAAGCCCTTTTTCTTCTTCTCCGGCACAGTCAGGTGCTTACCGTGCACACCCTGCACAGAACTGATGTAGAGCCCGGAAACCTTCGCCTTCACTTCCTGCTTCACAGGGATCATATCATATACATTCGGATCACAGATGAAAGTCATGACCTTCGGGCCGACCTTTGCCTTTACTACAGGCACTTTTGCGCGCTTCGTATACCACGGAGTATTCGCGGTAACAGAGTCGGGAAGCCCGGCTTCGGACATTTTTAGCCGTTTCTTATCGATGACGAGCATAGTAAACTGCTGGGCGGTCGCCTGGATCTGCTCCTCCTGCTCAGTCTGACGCTTCTGCGCCTTTTTTCCAAGAACAGCGAGAATGATAGTGACGCCGACCAGGACAGCCGCGATCACTATAAGAACAATAACTACTGGTGACATTTTATAAACCTCCATATAATGGTCTTTATTTACTGCCCTGTGAAAAGACAGCACTCACATTTTATCATTAAGGGGAGCGGAATACAACCGAATGTTGAAGTTTTTATGTCCTTATGATAAAATGGCTCACGTTATGAAAAAAAGAGTGATAGCTCTCATTCTCGCAGGCATGCTGCTGGCTACGGGATGCGGACAGAGCAAGGATAAAAGCAGCGCAAAGAAGGAAACTACAGACCAGGATGCCGGTTCCGATGCTACAGATACTGATGATTCGGTCACAGACTACAAAGCATCAGACTATGTGACGCTCGGAAAGTACAAGGGCGTTGAGGTTACACTGACAAAGGATTACAAGGATGACGACGCTGCCGTAAAGGAGTACGAGGAGACGCTTATAGCAAATGCCGGCGGTTCCTACACTAAGGACGAGTCGCAGAAGACAGTCAGGAAAGACTCCATCGTAAATGTCGACTACAAGGGCATTAAGGACGGTGAGGCTTTTGAAGGCGGAACGGCCACAGACGTGACTATCGATGTAAAGAATAACCAGGATGCCACCCAGGGAACAGGCTATATCGACGGCTTTACAGACGGACTTGTAGGAGCAAAGGTCGGCGAGACTGTAAATTCCAAGGTCACCTTCCCTGAGAATTACAGCAGCGAAAAACTTGCCGGACAGGAAGTCACCTTCCAGTTCAAGGTAAACTACATCTGCAGAAAGATCACGGCTGATGAAGTCACGACAGATTTTTTAAAGAAGAATTTCAGCGTCGATTCAAAGCAGGCTTTCTACGATTACGCGAAGAAGAAGCTGCAGCAGGAGAACAAGACGAATAAGGCACAGGAGGCCTGGAGTCTTGTCGCAAATGCAGTCGAGGCGAACGCAAAGGTAAACAGCTATCCGGATGGGCTTATAGACAAGCGCCTGAAGAACTACAAGACGCAGTACGCCAGGCAGAATTTCACAAACGGAATGACCTGGAAGGATTTTTACAAGCAGTACAATGTCACTGAAGACCAGGTGAACAAGCAGCTCAAGGCGTCTGTTAAGGACGGCGTCAAACAGGAGCTGATCTTTAACGCCATCGCCGAGAAGGAGGGCATCAAAGTCAATAAAGACAAGTACGCCACCTATTTAAAAAATCAGATGAGCGTAAACGGTCAGAGCAGCGAAAAATCCTACTATCTTCTGTTCGGTTCTACGGAGCAGGCAGGAAAGGAATACGTCGAGAAGATCTACCTGGCAAGGGAAGCCATCCAGTTCTGCGTAGATAATGCTACAGTAAACGACAAAAAATAAGGACTTTTATTTTCTACGTTACTGTGATATAATATTTTAGCTTGCGTGTGTAGGCAATTAAATGGATTTTTTATAAAAGGAAGGATGTATTTATGAAGCACATTAAGACTTTAAATGAGAAAAGACTTCAGAACACAGTAGAGCACGGCGGATGCGGCGAGTGCCAGACATCATGCCAGTCAGCATGCAAGACCAGCTGCACAGTTGGTAACCAGCACTGCGAGAATCCGGCTCAGCGATAAAATCCGGACGCGTCGGCGCTATAAAGGGACAGCTGTCTTCGGATGGCTGTCTTGTGTTTGTTTATAGTGCCGGACATTTTTTTAAGAAAAGTATATAGAGGTTTTTACTTTGATTCACCAGTACAAGAATAACGGGTACGATATTGTCCTGGATGTGAATTCGGGAGCCATTCATGTGGTTGATGATCCTACCTATGATATGATAAGTGAATACGAGGGGAAGCCGAGGGAGACGGTAGTTTCCGACATAGTGGAGAAATATCCTTCCGAGACGAAGGAAGACATAGAGGAAGCCTACGACGAGATCACTGCGCTGAAGGATCAGAAAGCACTTTTTACAGTGGATCCTTATGAGAACAGAGTCATCGATTACACAAAGCGTCCGACAGTAGTAAAGGCCATGTGCTTAAATGTAGCCCATGCTTGTAACCTGAGCTGCAGGTACTGCTTTGCGGACGAAGGACTTTACTTTGGAAAAAAGGCAGAGCTTATGAGCTTTGACGTCGGAAAGGCAGCACTTGATTTTCTGATCGCGAACTCAGGACACAGAAGGAACCTCGAGGTCGATTTTTTCGGCGGAGAGCCTACGCTGAACTTCGATGTCGTAAAGCAGTTAGTCGCTTACGGAAGACAGCGTGAGAAAGAGACTGACAAGCATTTCAGGTTCACCTTCACGACGAACGGAATCCTCCTGAACGACGAGATCATGGATTTCGCAAATAAAGAGATGGATAACGTCGTCATGTCGATAGACGGCCGCAAGGAAGTCCACGACCACATGAGGCCTTTCCACAACGGAGATCCGACCTGGGACGTCATAGTGCCGAAGTACCAGAAGTTCGCTGCACAGCGTGAAGCTCTGGGAAAGCAGTACTATGTCAGGGGAACCTACACCAGATATAACCTCGACTTCGCGAAGGACATCCTGGCGATGGCTGACCTGGGATTCAGGCAGATAAGCATAGAGCCTGTAGTCGCACCGCCTGAGGCTGACTATTCCCTGAGAAAAGAAGATATTCCGATCCTCGAGGAACAGTACGACATCCTGGCAAAAGAGATGGTAAAGCGCCATGGAACGGATCAGGAGTTCAACTTCTTCCATTTCATGATAGATCTCGAAGGAGGTCCTTGCGTATACAAGCGGCTCTCAGGCTGCGGTTCGGGAACCGAGTACGTGTCTGTGACACCGGACGGGAGCATTTTTCCGTGCCATCAGTTCGTCGGCAAGCCGGATTTTAAGATCGGAGATGTCTGGAAGGGCATCGAACGGCAGGACATAGTCACGGAGTTCAAGGGCTGCAACGTCTACTCCCGTCCCAAGTGCAGGGAGTGCTTCGCAAGGTTCTACTGCAGTGGAGGCTGCACGGCAAACGCCTATAACTTCACGGGTAACCTCCGTGATGTCTATGAGATAGGCTGTGCTCTTGAGAAAAAGCGTATCGAGTGCGCCATTATGATAAAGGCGGCATGCGCTGATAAGGACGCTCAGGCCGAAAGCTCAGAAAAAAGTGAAAAAACCGCGTAGGTTTTTTAATAAAAGTAACAAGGAGATTACAACAAAATGAAACCAAAGAAGGGAAAATCAGTCGCAGTTCTCTGCGTATTCCTTGCAGTGGTAGTATTTCTCGGATGGTTTTCACTGACTGTCCTCAAGGATACTTTCAAAGACGGCAAGAACGGCTTAAAGCTCGGACTTGACCTTGCAGGCGGAGCTTCTATCACCTACCAGATCCAGGGCAAAGCTACAAAGACCCAGATCGATGATACTATCTACAAGCTGCAGAAACGTATCGAGAATGACCTCGGCGGAGAGTCAAACACGACTGAGGCAAATGTCTACCAGATGGGCGATAACCGTATCGCAGTCGAGATTCCTGGTGTAAAGGACGCTAACTCGATCCTCGAGCAGTTAGGAACTCCTGGTGATCTGTACTTCATCAGGCATAAAGATACAGACGGAAAAGAGAACTATACTCTTGACCAGTCGACCGGTCAGTACAAGCTCGCTGACGGCGTTACGGTCGACAGCCTTGAGAAGAACGGTTCTATCGTTCTCGACGGTTCAGAAGTAAAAAGCGCGCAGGCTGTTTACCAGCAGAATCAGACCTCTGGAAACAGAGAGCCTGTAGTTTCTATCTCACTTTCATCTAAGGGAGCTGAGGCATTTGCTACTGCTACACAGGAGGCAGCGAATAATAACAAAGATACGATCGGTATCTACTACGATGGAAACTTCGTATCAGTTCCTTCAGTAAAAGAAGCGATCACAGACGGTAACTGTGTCATCGACGGTATGAGTGACATGGAGGAGGCACAGAACCTCGCTTCTTACATCCGTATCGGTGGACTTGACATAAAGCTGAAGGAAGTCCAGTCACATATCGTAGGAGCCCAGCTCGGTTCTAACGCTCTTAAGACTTCACTTATAGCAGCAGGTTTAGGTATCCTCTGTGTCATAATCTTCATGCTCGCAGCCTATAAGTTCCTAGGAGCTATGGCTTCTATGGCCTTAATCCTTTATACAGAGCTTATCCTGAGCATCCTTCAGGTATTTGACATAACACTTACGATATCCGGTATCGCAGGTATTATTCTTAGTATCGGTATGGCGGTCGACGCGAACGTCATCATTTTCTCGCGTATCAAAGAGGAGATTGCCGCCGGAAAGACTGTAAGAGCCGCTATAGACACTGGTTTCCGGAAAGCTCTTTCAGCTATTCTCGATGGAAATATCACTACTCTTATCGTAGCCTTAGTTCTCGGAGTCATCGGAACAGGTACGGTAAAGGGATTTGCCATCACCCTTGGTCTTGGTACGCTTCTTTCTATGTTCACGGCTCTGTTCGTTACCAGAAGCCTTATGAATGCCTTCTATAACTTCGGTTGCCAGAACCCGAAGATATATGGCCATCTCTGGAATGTCAGGAGACTTCCTGTCATCGAGAAGAAGGCCATATTCTTCGTTGTTTCGATCATCTGCATCGGCGCTGGTATCGTCGGAATGATCGGCTACAAGGCTACCACAGGAAAGGCATTGAACTACTCACTTGATTTCTCAGGCGGTACTTCTACGACAGTAGATTTCTCAAAGGATTACTCGATCGCCCAGATTGACAAGGAGATCGTTCCTGTCATTGAAAAAGTGACCGGAGACTCTGATGTACAGCGTCAGAAGGCTAACGGCAGCAATCAGGTAATCTTCAAGACCAGAACTCTTGACCTTGAGGAAAGAGAAAAGCTGAGCAGCCAGTTAGAGAAGAACTTCGGCGTAAAGGAATCGGATATCCAGACTGATAATATCAGCGGAACCATTTCAGGTGAGATGAGACGTACTTCAGTCATCGCCGTTATCGTATCTGTTATCTGCATTCTGATCTATATCTGGTTCAGATTCAGAGACCTTCGTTTCGCTACATCTGCTGTATTTGCCCTCTGCCACGATGTGCTCGTTACACTCGGTGTATACGCACTCTTCAGACTGTCAGTAGGTACAGCATTCGTCGCATGTATCCTGACTATCATCGGATACTCGATAAACGATACCATCGTCGTCTTTGACCGTATCCGTGAGAACTTACACAATACGTCAAGACGTGACCCTGAGACACTTAAGAAACTGGCTGACGATTCGATCACAGAGACGCTTACCAGATCTCTTTCGACATCATTCACCACAGCCCTTACGATCATCATGCTTCTTATCGTAGGTGTTTCAGCGATAAGAGAGTTCGCATTCCCACTCCTTATCGGAGTTCTCTGCGGTACTTACTCATCTATCTTCATCGCAACCCCGCTCTGGTATATCGCCCGCGTTCACATCGGAAAGCAGGAAGAGATAAAGCAGGGTCCTAACGCCAGGAAGAAGAAAAAGAAACCGGCTGTAAAGCCAAACGCTGCTAATAACGGCGCCATAGTATAAAAGTCAGAGGCCGGGGCCATCCCGGCCTTTTTGTAAAACAGGAGAAAGATTATGTACACTATTGACGACATCAGAAATGAAGACCCGGAGATCGCGCAGGCTATCTGCGACGAATACGACAGACAGTCAAGCCATATCGAGCTTATCGCATCAGAGAACTGGGTCAGCCCGGCAGTAATGAGCGCCATGGGCTCCATCCTTACAAATAAATACGCCGAAGGTTATCCGGGACACAGATACTATGGCGGCTGCGAAAAGGTCGACATCGTAGAAGACCTTGCCAGAGACAGGGCAAAGAAGCTCTTCGGAGCAGAGTACGCAAACGTTCAGCCACACTCAGGCGCCCAGGCAAATATGGCCGTAGAGTTTGCAGTCTGCCAACCGGGCGATACTATCATGGGAATGAGTCTTGATCACGGCGGACACTTAACTCACGGTTCACCGGCGAACTTCTCCGGACACTATTTCCACATTGTGCCTTACGGAGTAAATGACCAGGGATTCATCGACTACGATGAAGTAGAGCGCATCGCAAAAGAGTGCAAGCCGAAGATGATCATCGCCGGAGCATCAGCTTATGCCCGTGCCATCGATTTCAAAAAATTCTCAGAGATCGCCCATGAGGTCGGAGCAGTGCTTATGGTCGACATGGCTCATATAGCCGGACTCGTAGCTACAGGCTACCATCAGTCACCGGTTCCATACGCAGACATAGTAACGACTACTACTCATAAGACACTTAGAGGACCTAGAGGCGGACTTATCCTCGCCACAGAGGAAGCATCGAAAAAGTTCAAGCTGAACAAGGCTGTCTTCCCGGGAATCCAGGGAGGTCCGCTGATGCATGTCATAGCTGCAAAGGCTGTCTGCTTCAAGGAAGCCATGACACCGGAGTTCAAGGAGTATGCTCATCAGATCATTCTGAACGCCCAGGCACTGAGCAAAGGCCTTATGAACAGAGGGATCGACATCGTTTCCGGCGGTACAGATAACCACCTGATGCTTGTCGACCTGATAAATAAAGACCTGACTGGTAAAGAGGTCGAGACATGGCTCGATGAAGCTCACATCACTGCGAACAAGAACACCGTTCCGAATGATCCGAAGAGCCCGTTCGTGACCTCAGGTATCCGTCTCGGCACCCCGGCCGCTACGACCCGTGGCCTGAACGAAGCCGACTTCGACCAGGTCGCAGAAGCCATCGCCACCGTGATCGATAAGCACGAGGACGGCATTTCTGATGCTCGGGAAATAGTGAAGACCCTCACAGATAAATATCCATTATCTGCGAAGTTCTTCTAAACATGATGCTGTCGTTGGCATGATTCTGTCGACTCGCTGTGACTTTCGGCTTTCTTACGCCAACACACCGTGAATCAAAGAGGTTTAAAATGATAGATATAAAATTTTTACGTGAAAATCCGGACGCTGTCCGCGAGAACATCAAGAAAAAATTCCAGGACAAGAAGCTGCCGCTCGTCGACGAAGTCATAAAGTACGACAAGCTGAGCCGTGAGGCCAAGGGCCAAGCCGACAGTCTCCGTGCTGAGAGAAACAAGCTCTCGAAGCAGATCGGTGTCCTGATGAAGGAAGGAAAAAAGGACGAGGCTGAGAAGGTCAAGGCACAGGTAACTGCACAGGCAGATAAGCTTGCAGAGCTCGAGGAGAAGGAGAAGGAATACTCAGAGAGGGTCCATGATGATATGATGGTCATCCCGAATATCATCGATCCGTCAGTGCCGATCGGACCGGACGACTCCTATAACCAGGAGATCGAGAGATTCGGAGACCCGGTAGTTCCTGACTTCCCTATTCCGTACCACACGGACATTATGGAGAGTTTCGATGGTATCGACCTCGACGCAGCCGGAAAAGTAGCAGGTAACGGATTCTACTATCTGCTCGGCGATATCGCAAGACTTCACTCAGCAGTCTTAGCCTATGCCCGTGACTTCATGATAAATAAGGGCTTCACTTACTGCATCCCTCCTTACATGATCCACTCGGCAGTCGTTGACGGAGTCATGAGCTTCGAAGAGATGGATGCCATGATGTATAAAATCGAGGGAGAAGACCTCTACCTGATCGGTACATCAGAGCATTCGATGATCGGAAGATATAAGGACACTTTAAATGACGAAGCAAACCTTCCATACACGATGACTTCTTATTCACCATGCTTCAGAAAAGAGAAGGGCGCTCACGGAATCGAAGAGCGTGGAGTTTACAGGATCCACCAGTTCGAGAAGCAGGAGATGATCGTAGTCTGCAAGCCTGATGAGGCCTGGGACTGGTACAACAAGCTCTGGAGCTACACTGTAGAGCTCTTCAGAAGCATGGACATCCCTGTACGTACCTTAGAGTGCTGTTCTGGAGACCTGGCAGATCTCAAGGTAAAGAGCTGCGATGTCGAGGCATGGAGCCCTAGACAGCAGAAGTACTTCGAGGTAGGAAGCTGTTCAAATCTCGGAGACGCTCAGGCCAGAAGACTTGGCATACGTGTGAAGGCAGCCGATGGTACGAAGTATTTTGCAAACACGCTGAATAACACAGTAGTAGCACCGCCTCGTATGCTTATCGCTTTCCTCGAGAATAACCTGAACGCTGACGGTACAGTCAGCATCCCGAAGGTTCTCCAGCCGTACATGGGCGGAACAGAAAAATTAATTCCGAAACATAAATTAGCTAAATAATACTAAAAAAGACAGCCCCATTCTGAGGCTGTCTTTTTTAAAAAATGCGGATGTAGTCGGAAAGTTTCGTAGAGTGTACGACATAGCTCCCGTGGTCTTCGCCTGGAAGAACGATAAGCTGTCCCTGTGGGATGGCCGAAGCTATTTTTTTGGAATCGGACTTTTTTACGAGATCGTGTTCTCCGGTAAGGACCCTGACAGGAACCTTTATGTGGGAGAGGGCGATGGTCGAGATGTCAGGTTCAGTAAGCATAAGCTTTTCCAAGGCGCCGGACTGGGCGAAGACTTCGCTCGATACAGTTTCAAGGCTCTTCTCAAAAGAGTGATCGGCGGATTTTTTCCGGTAGGTTCTTTTTATATCACGCCTGCATGAAAAAGTGAGTCCTTTAGGCGAAGTGTTGGCGCCGCAGGAAATAACTCCTCTGATCTGGTCGGAGTGAGCTGCCGCCAGCAGAAGCGCTATTATGCCCCCGTCAGAGAAACCGACGACCAGGGGCTTTTCTATATGAAGCTCCCGTATGAAAAAACTGACGTCCTTTGCCATATCTTTATAATGCAGCTCCTTCGGACAGGCGCTCATACCGTGGCCGCGGCTGTCCATCCGGTAGATGTCGAAGTCATTTTTTAAAGAAGAGACCAGTTCATCATATATATGAAGGTCCTCGCCGTTCCCGTGCAGCAGCACGACCGGACGCCCCTCCGGATTCCCCTCGTGAGTGTAGTTTATCACCTGACTGTCTAAGACTATGACCATTTTTCCCTCCAGTTTGACTAAAGAATACATCTAGTTTATCATATATCTGATATGAATGACAAAAAAATTATTGCGTACAGGCTGCTGTGCTTCGGACTTGGAGTCGCAGCGTATATTTTTATATTTTTCAGCTGGATAGTCGGGCTCATTTCAGCAATCGCTTCGATAGTCTTCGGGTTCCTCTTCGGAAAGAACTGCAAAAAGACTGACAGGCTCGTAGTCGCCGGCCTCATCATCTCAGGCGTCTATGTGCTTATCTACCTGCTCGTCTTGGTGATCGGAGCCGCGTATTTTTCGTCACTTGGCATAAGTCCTTTTAGAAAAAACTAAACTGTGCATTTTATGAAATACAACTGTCCGCCTAATACGGACAAATCGGCTCACAGAGTACGGCGAAATGCCCTCTGAGTTTCCGCCAGATGTAAACGCTTCAAAAAAAATATGCACAAAAATGAATATTATCCCTGGCAAAACCGCAAAATACTGAATAGAAATGCATAAAAATAAATATTTTTATCATTCTACTTTAGTGCTTTAAAGCTATGACACGAAAAAGAAAAATACCGGAGTTTTCATAGTTTTAACTTTAAATAAACTTCAGGGTTAGATTGACTTTTTTTCACGATAATGTATAATATGCCTTGTTGTGACGAAATTGTAAACAGGTTTTCTGGATCTAAAGATATTGTCCGGCAGACGCCGACAGTTGATCATAACACATACACAATGAAGTGCAGATAAGGGAGAAGTCTATCTGCATTTTTTTATGTAACTAAGCGCTTTAACGCTTTAAAGCGAATATATAAATGAAACAAGGAGAAAAGTAAAAGTGGCAAAGTACATTGTTAAAAGACTTATCATGGCAGTGATAGCATTTATCGCTGTAAGCGCCATCACTTTTTTCGTAATGAACCTGATCCCAGGCGGACCGTTCACTTCGGAGAAAGCCATGACAAAGGAAGTGATCGCGACACTTACCAAAAGGTACGGTCTCGACAAGCCGGTCGGCCAGCAGTACATCACCTACATGGGGAATTTCCTGCGTGGCGACTGGGGTGTTTCACTCAAGACACAGAGAGAGATCTGGCCTGACCTTAAGTCCAGATTCGGAGTATCAGCCCGTCTCGGTATCTCAGCTCTTCTGATCGCTACGGTACTCGGCGTTATCTTCGGTTCTATCTCAGCTCTGACGAGAAATAAATGGCCGGACAGACTGCTTGTGGTCCTGACCACACTCGGAACGGCTATCCCGTCGTTCGTTCTGGCTACACTGCTGATGCTTTTATTCTGCATGCAGCTGAACATTCTTCCTATCTGGGATGTCCACAATCCGAATTTCGTACTTCCTGTCATTTCACTGGCAGTGTACCCCATGGCATATATCACAAGGCTTACGAAGACATCGATGCTCGATGCGTTGAATCAGGATTATGTCACGACAGCAAAGGCAAAGGGTGTCCCGAAGCTGAAGATCATCTTCGTCCATGCGCTCCGTAACGCACTTATCCCGGTAGTTACCTACTTAGGACCAGAGGTAGCCTACATCATCACCGGATCGATGGTAGTTGAGAGTATTTTTACAATACCTGGACTTGGTACCATGTTCGTACAGAGTATCAACAACCGTGACTATCCTTACATCATGGCTGTAACGATTTTCCTTGCACTTCTGATGATCCTTGCGAACCTGATCACAGATATCATCTACAAGATTATCGACCCGAGAATTACATTTGATTAAAGGAGCAAAAGAATGGCAGAAGAAAAATTAAAAAAGAGAGCCTTCCTGAGCTCTCAGATCGACCTGAGCAAATTTAACGCGAAGGATTTTGACAAGGCGACAGACGAAGAGAAAAAGCAGCAGGATGTAATGGGCGAGTCTACCACATTTTTTAAAGACGGTATGAGGCGCCTCAGAAAAAATCCTCTGGCTATGGCAAGTATAGTAGTGCTTCTTATAATCATAGCGATCGCTATCGTGGCACCGCATATCTGCCCTTACTCGTATTCGACGATCATCACTGTAAACGGACGCCGTGACAAGAGCGCTACAAACCTCGCACCGATGGAGTATTCACAGCTCGAGCAGTCGTACATGGAAGAGAGCGGCGAGAAGCTTTTCCCGCATCTGTTCGGAACTGATTCGATGGGACGTGACTATTTCATCCGTGTCGTATATGGTACGAGAGTTTCACTCGTCGTAGGGATCGTCGCAGCAGTCATGGTCCTTATCATCGGACTTATCTACGGTTCTATCGCAGGATACTTCGGAGGAACGGTCGACCTGGTCATGATGCGTATAGTTGACGTCATATATTCGCTTCCGGATATGCTTATAATCATCCTCCTTTCCGTGGTGCTACAACAGAGACTGACACCGCTGATCGAGGGAACCGGACTCGCGAGGCTCGGAGTAAATATGATCTCGATGTTCATCGTGTTCGCCCTTCTTTACTGGGTAGGAATGGCAAGACTCGTCAGAGGTCAGATCCTTCAGATAAAGAATAACGAATACGTACTTGCTGCGAAGAGCATTGGTACACCTAATGGCAGAATTCTCCGTAAGCACATCATCCCGAACTGCCTGTCTATCATCATCATCACGACAGCGCTTCAGATCCCGAGTGCTATTTTTACGGAGAGTTACCTGTCCTTCATCGGACTCGGTGTAAATATCCCTCTTACATCCCTTGGCTCACTGGCAAATGATGCCCGTGGCGCGATGCAGACTTATCCGCTGAGACTCGTTATCCCGGCCATAGTCATTTCTCTTATCGTGCTCGCGTTCAACCTCTTAGGTGACGGATTAAGAGATGCCTTCGATACGAAGCTGAACTAAAGGAGATCATTATGAGTGAAGAAGAAAAGTATATATTACAGGTAAAAGATCTCCACACCAGTTTCTTTACTGATAACGGAGAAGTGCAGGCCGTAAACGGCGTGAATTTTAACCTGAAAGCTGGTGAGACCATGGGTATCGTGGGTGAGTCCGGTTCAGGTAAGTCGGTCACAGCGTATTCGATCATGCAGATCCTCGCTGAGACAGGAAAAGTAACTCAGGGCGAGATACTTTTCAATGGAGAAAATATATTAAACTGGAACGAAAAACAGCTCGAGAAGTTCAGAGGCGAGAAAATATCTATCATCTTCCAGGATCCTATGACTTCCTTAAATCCGACTTTCACTATCGGATGGCAGCTGATAGAAGCCATAAGACTTCACACCGATAAGGATAAAAAGCAGGCGTGGGACAGAGCAGTAGAGATGCTCACCCTCGTAGGCGTAAACGAGCCAGAGGCCCGTATGAAGCAGTACCCGCATGAGCTTTCCGGTGGTATGAGACAGCGTATCATGATCGCTATGTCTTTATGCTGTGAGCCAGACGTACTTATCGCCGATGAGCCGACGACAGCTCTCGACGTTACTATCCAGGCACAGATCCTCGAGCTGATGCAGGACCTGCAGAAAAAGCTCGGAATGGCCATCATCATCGTAACCCATGACCTCGGTGTTATCGCTTCTATGTGTGATGAGATCATGGTCATGTACGGCGGCCGTGTATGCGAGCGTGGAAGCGCTGATGATATTTTCTACAGGCCGGCACATGAGTACACGAAGGGACTCCTCCGTTCTATCCCTAGAGCGGATAATATGAAAGAGAAGCTGATCCCTATCGGCGGAACTCCTATCAACATGCTAAATCTCCCACAGGGATGCGCATTCTGTCCTAGATGCGCGAACGCCATGAAGATCTGTCTACGCGAGAAACCGGATGAGATCGTCGTAGGTGAAGGCCACAAGGCTGCATGCTTTATGAATGTAAAAGAAGCTTTTGAAGAGAAGGAGGAAGCATAATGGCAGAAGAGAAAAACCTCGTCGAGGTAAGCCACTTAAAGCAGTATTTTCCTGTTTCCCAGGGCTTCCACAAAGTGCCTTTAAAGGCTGTAGACGACGTATCATTTACTATAAGGCCGGGCGAGACCTTAGGCCTCGTAGGAGAGTCTGGCTGCGGAAAGACTACCGTAGGACGTTCACTTTTACGTCTGTATGAGCCGACTGCCGGACGTATCGTATTCGACGGTGACGTGCTTTTTGACAGTGGTGAGCAGTATGACGCCAACGGAGAAGTCATCCGTGACGAGAACGGCAAGCCGGTCATAAAGAACCCGGTAAAGAAGAAAATGCTTCCTTACCGTAAAAAAATGCAGATGGTTTTCCAGGACCCGTATTCATCGCTTGATCCTCGTATGACTGTCGAGGATATCATCGGTGAACCTCTGGACACTCATCACCTGTACAAAAATAAAAAAGAGCGCCGTGAGAAGATCCTCGCTCTGATGGACACTGTAGGCCTTAACGCTGAGCACGCCATGAGATACGCTCATGAGTTCTCAGGCGGACAGAGACAGCGTATCGGAATAGCCAGAGCCCTTGCCGTAAATCCACAGTTTATCGTCTGTGATGAGCCGGTGTCCGCTCTTGATGTGTCTATTCAGGCACAGGTCATCAATATGTTCGAGGAGCTTCAGGAAAAGCTGGGTCTTGCCTATCTTTTCATAGCTCACGACTTACTTGTAGTACATCACATATCTGACCGTATAGCGGTCATGTATTTAGGACATATAATGGAGATAGCTGATGCGGACGAGTTGAATGACAACCCGATTCATCCGTATACACTTTCTCTTTTATCAGCTGTTCCTATCCCTGATCCGGAGACAGCACGTCACAGCCACCGTATCGTTTTAGAGGGCGATGTTCCTTCACCTCTTAAAATGCCTACCGGCTGCCCGTTCCGTACCAGATGCAGATATGCGACAGAGCAGTGTGCAGCACAGCGTCCTATCCTCACAGACAGAGGAAATGGTCACATGGTTGCCTGCTTCAATAAATAAAGAGGAGACATCCGCTCCGGCGGTTCTCAATATATTATTTATCTACTTTTTTAAGGAGGAACCTTATGAAGAAAAAGTTACTTGCATTGGTGCTTGCATCAGCTATGGCTTTAGGCCTTGCAGCATGCGGAAGCACAAACAAGGGCGGCAGCTCAGCAAGCGGCTCAGCTAAGAGCACTAAAGCTACCACCCAGAACCACGATACTGACGTTTTAAACCTCAATATCGCACCTGAGCCTGCTTCAATCGACCCGGCTCTTAGCACCGCTGTTGATGGTGGAATCCTTATCGTAAACTCTTTCGCAGGGCTTTACACTTATGATTCTGACCAGAAGCTTACACCTGATGTCGCAGACGGTATGCCGCAGGTATCAGATGACAAGACAGAGTACACGATCAAGCTTAAAAAGACCAAGTGGTCAAACGGAGAGCCTCTGACTGCGAACGATTTCGTATATTCATGGAACCGTGTTATCGATAAGAAGACAGCTTCAGGATATGCTTATCTTTTCGATATAATCGCTCGTAAGGGTGACAAGCTTGATGTAGAAGCTACAGATGACTACACTCTGAAGATCAAGCTGACAAACCCATGCCCTTACTTCAATGATCTTCTTGCATTCCCTACTTTCTTCCCTGTATACCAGAAAGAGGTAGAGGCTTCTGTTACAGACAAGGTACCGGCTGGTACATGGTCACAGGAAGCTGGATTCGTTTCAAACGGTGCTTATACTCTTAAAGAGTGGAAGCATGATGAGTCCATGGTTTATGTAAAGAACCCTAACTACTACAATGCAGATAAGGTAAAGATCAAAGAGCTTCACTTCATGCTCTCAGCTCAGGATACTACTACTTATGCCGCTTATAACAAAGGCGACCTCGACTTCATCGATACAGTTCCTAACGATGAGATCAAGACTGTAAAGGACAACCCTGAGTTCAACATAATGGATAACCTTGGAACCTACTACCTCGCTTTCAACGTAAACGCTGATCTCTTCAAGAACATGTCAGAGCAGCAGGCCAAGGACTTCAGACATGCCATCTGCCTTCTTATCGACAGACAGTACATCATCGATACTGTAGGCCAGACAGGGCAGGTTGCTGCTGACTCATTCATTCCTGCAGGTATGAGCGATGGTAACGGCGGCGAGTTCAAGAACAAGAGCTACTATGACGCTACAAAGACCGGTCAGGATTCTGTAGAAGAGGCTAAGAAGCTCCTCGAGGGATGCGGCTACAAGTTCACTGACAACGGCGACGGCACATACAAGTGCGATCCGGCTATCTCATTCCAGTATGTATTAAATGACGATTCAGGACACAAGAAAATTGCAGAGTCCATCCAGCAGGATCTCTCAGCTCTTGGAATCGACATGCAGATCCAGACAGAGGACTGGAAGGTTCTTATCGCTGACCGTCAGAAGGGCAATTTCACTTTCGCCCGTGAGGGATGGCTCGCTGACTACAACGACCCTATCAACATGCTCGAGATGTTTGCCACAGATTCAGGCAACAACGACAGCCAGTTCGGCCGTGATATGGACAAGCATCCTTCAGCTCCGCAGAACTGGGCTGACTATGATAAGCTCATCAAACAGATCAGAACCTCTACCGACTTCGCATCCCGTGTTGACCTGATGCATCAGGCAGAGGATATGCTGATGGATACCTGGGCAGTTATCCCTATCTACTACTATAACGATATCTACATGGTTAAGGGCAACGTCAAGGGAGTCTACGGCACAGTATACGGCATGAAGTACTTCATGTACGCTACAAAGTCATGATGACAGCATAATGATGTAACACCCAGCCGGGCGCCTTCGGGCGCCCGGTTTTCTTTTATTGCAGGAAACCGCAATAGAGTGTAT